>Ga0210400_10000433_pt1 | contig 47141 bp, 47 predicted proteins | sample IncBWH26MmetaG_FD_155456 | JGI IMG/M metagenome (GOLD analysis project Ga0210400, IMG submission 155456) | Forest soil microbial communities from Barre Woods Harvard Forest LTER site, Petersham, Massachusetts, United States - Inc-BW-H-26-M | ecosystem: Environmental > Terrestrial > Soil >... | reverse complement strand
CCGACGCCTATGATCGATAAATTGCGTATTACTTTGCTTCGGCGTTGATCAAGTGCTGTAAGCTGTAGGTAATGACGGCTTCAGCGAAGTCAGGTTTCGCTCCCACCAAAGAGACGTACATCGCCGGATTCACGCTTGTTGCAATAGCTTTGCATGTCGCGCTGAAATACGCGCTGCACTTCCCTGCCCTCACTTACAACATGCCACTGTTCGCCGCCCTGCTGGTCGGGGGGATTCCGATGGTGTGGCAGCTGCTGAAGAAACTCGTAAAGCGCCAGTTCGGATCGGATCTGCTTGCCGGCGTTTCGATCATCACCGCCATTCTGCTGCGCGAGTATCTGGTGGCGGCGATCGTGGTGCTGATGCTTTCGGGCGGCGAAGCGCTGGAGGAGTTCGCCACCGCGCGGGCTTCGTCGGTGCTCGATGCCCTGGCACGCCGCATGCCCAGCGTCGCGCACCGCAAAGAAGCGAACCGCCTCGTCGACGTCAAGCTCGACGAGATCCGCATCGGCGACGAACTCACCGTCTTACCGCACGAAATCTGCCCCGTGGACGGCGCCGTGATCGAAGGACACGGCGTGATGGACGAGGCATACCTCACCGGCGAGCCGTATGAAGTTTCGAAGACTCCCGGCTCGCTGGTGATTTCCGGCGCCATCAATGGCGAAGCGCTGCTGGTGATCCGCGCGGAAAAACTGGCCGAAGATTCGCGCTACGCCCGCATCATGAAGGTGATGCACGACACCGAGCAACAGCGCCCGCAACTTCGCCGCCTGGGCGATCAGTTGGGCGCGTGGTACACACCGCTGGCGTTTGGCGTGGCTGTCGCGGCAGCGTTTCTCAGCGGCAACACCGAGCGATTTCTCTCCGTCGTGGTCATTGCCACTCCTTGCCCGCTGCTTCTCGCCATTCCGACGGCCATTATCGGCGCGATTTCACTCGCCGCCCGCCGCGCCATCATCATCAAAAATCCCGCGGTGCTCGAACAGATCGAAAAGTGCCAGACGCTCATCTTCGACAAAACTGGAACACTTACTTACGGGCGACCAACGATGACCGACGTGCTGTGCGAAGCAGGATTTTCGCGCTACAAGGTTTTGCAATTGGTGGCGAGCGCCGAGCAATATTCCAAGCATCCCCTTGCGGGCGCAATCGTCACCGCAGCGAAAGCCCAAAAAATCCAATTGCTGTCCGTTGACCAAATCAGCGAGCGCCCCGGCGAAGGATTGCGTGGGCAAGTTGCCGGCCGCGGCGTCTTCGTCACGGGCCGAAGCAAAGTAAATCAGTACGGACTGAAACTTCCTCCGTTAGCCAGCGGCCTGGAGTGTCTGGTGTTCATTGACGGAAAGTATGCGGCGGCAATCCGGCTTCATGACGCCCCGCGAAAAGAGAGCGCGTCCTTCGTCCAGCACCTGAAGCCAAAACACGGTGTTTTGAAAGTAATGCTGGTCTCCGGCGATCGCGAGTCTGAAGTGAAATACCTCGCAGAAAGCGTGGGCATCACCGAGGTGCGCGCGGGAAAAAGCCCCGAAGAAAAAGTGGCCATCGTGAAGGAAGAAACCGCGAAGGCGCGCACACTCTTCGTCGGCGACGGCATCAATGACGCGCCCGCGCTGATGGCCGCGACGGTTGGCGTAGCCTTCGGCACGCAGAACGACATCACCACGGAAGCCGCCGATGCCGTCGTGCTTGAAACCTCTCTCGGAAAAATCGATCAGCTGATTCATATCGGCCGGCGCATGCGGCGCATTGCCTTGCAAAGCGCGCTTGGCGGTATGGCGGCAAGCATGATCGGCATGGTGGCGGCTGCTTTTGGATTTTTGCCACCCATCTGGGGCGCGGTGGGACAGGAACTGATCGATTTGTTTGCAGTTTTGAACGCGGTGCGCGTGGCGCTGCCGACAGAAGATTTGCAGGATTATTAGCGAGCTGCAGGGTAGCGCCGGCTTCCAGCCGGCCATGCTGGTTTTGTTCGGACGCTTGCCGGCAGGATGCCGGCGCTACCAACGATTGCTCGATTGCGAATATTTTGCGTTGGCCGGAGAGGTGATTTCGTCAGGGCTTGCTGGTCGAAGCCGGGGGCGGCGGCGTCTGCGGAGCCGTTTGCTGGTTCGGCGCGTTGTTCAGAATAGCGTTGAAATCAGGATGCGCGCCCGGCGTTTGCCCGCTGCCGCCCGTGACATTCGGGTGCCCCGGCGGCATCGCGCCCGGGGTGGTTGCGGCCGGCGGCGCTTCGCTTGGGCCCGGATGCTGCATCCCGCCGCCCATGCCCGTGTTCTTCAGCACCACCCATTCTTCGCCGCGCTTCTCAAGGGCGTAGCCGATCTGCATGGCGTTGCTGCTGGGATCCCCGCCCTTGGCGCGAATCTCCACCTGCACCTGTGCCTGATTGCCGTTGACCGTGGCCTGGGTCACGTTGACGTCCATATTGTTCAGGTTGAGCATATTCAACGCGGCAAGGTGCTTGATTACTCCCGCGCGAATCGCTTCCTTCTCGTCGGTCTTTGATTTACACGCGACCGCGAACAACAGCATGGCGCCGAGCAGCGCGGCAAGAAATCCCCGTTTCATTCCTGTTTCCTTTCGCTGGTGCATCCCCGGAATCCGGCCTGGGCCAGGTTTATCGTAACGTATGGCCGTAACGAACGCGAATAGAAGGCAAACTCCACGCGAGAAAAAGTAACTCCGCAGAATCTCCAAGCAACACCGTGGCAGACAGATTCCCTCAGCGCTTCGAGGAACCTGCAAAAGTAAGCTAGAATAGAAGTCACTGTCGGGGCGTAGCGCAGCCTGGTAGCGCGCCTGCCTTGGGCGCAGGAGGTCCCGAGTTCAAATCTCGGCGCCCCGACCAATCTTTTCTGCGACTTACAGGCATCTCTAAAAAGTCCTTCCCCTCATTATGGTGAAAATTCAGGGGACTCTACTGCAACATCCCCATCTTTTCCTCTTCTTGCTGCATTCTCACCATTGCTTCCTGCATTTGCACGGCTCGATACTTCTCAAGCCTCACGACTGCTTCCACTTTGTAATGCTCCGCGATTTTCACGTAACGCATCGTCATCCCGATCTCCGAATGCCCAAGGATCTTTTGCAGAATGGTGACATCGGTTCCGGACAGAATGGATCGGGTGGCAAATGTGTGACGCAGGTTGTAGAGGTCCATGGCCCCGCGCAATCCCAAGTCGTCGCATACGCGATCATGGGCTTTACGGACGGAACCAAGATGAGCACCGGGTTTTCGTGAACTCGGAAAAACCCAGTAGTCGTTGGGTCGTTTCTGCCGGCGTTTCTTCAGGAGTTCAAACACTTCCTGACACATCGACAGAGAACGTATGGCATTTTTGGTTTTCCCACGCACGATCAGGATCGTCCGGTTGAAGAAGTCGAGGTTCGAATACGTCATTCGAAAGACTTCATCCGGCCGCATTCCCTGTCCGAGCATGACGATGGCGACGCTCTTGAGGGGCTCTGACGCAAGCGCCAAGTACTTGAGCTCCTCTTCGAACGACAGGATGTGGACGTCTGGAATTTCCTCCGGGAAAGGTTGCACTTTCCTGGCGGGATTGATCGTGATGAGCTCGTCATCGACGGCCATGTTCAGGATCTTTTTGAGCGTGCTAAGTTCCCGATTCACCGTAGCCGACGACACGAGTTGCGTTTTGCTTCCCTTCTTGATTTCCTTGGCTCGACCGGCCTTGAAGTCCTCAATCATGCTTCTCGAAATCTGATCGAGGAACTTGCCTTTAAACAGCTTCAACAGGGACTTGAGGCTGTTGTTGTGCAGATCGATCGTGTTTTGAGCCAGGGGTTTCTCGATTCGTTTGAGGAACGTTTCGACATATTCCCCAAACAGTGGTGGTTGCTTGTAGGGCCGCAGACCGTTCTTTCCTTGAACCAGTTCTCCTTTCAAAACTGATTCAACTCGTTCTGCCGCCCTTTCGTTGGTCATGCGGGTTGACTTGTGATATCGGCGACCGCCGAACACAAAGTCATAGTAGAAAAATTTTCCGCATTTATGGACCGCCAAAGTTACCTCCTTTGTTTCAGGGGTTTTCCCCCGAGGTAACCGACACTAGCCTCTTCTCAAGCCACGCGTCAATATCGCTTTGCCGATAGCGAACACATTTTTTGCCCAGCCGGACGAAGGGAATTTCCTTCTTGAGCCAGCGCCATTGGGCGAGGGTTTCCGGAGAGAGTCCCGTCATCACCGCCACGTCGTCAGTGGTCAACAGTTTCGGCACTACCGCAGCTTCCGCGCTACCGGAAACCTGGTCACGTTGCGAAGGGTTTGGTCGACCCTCAGTGGTCAATTCTGACTTCCTTTGTTTGTGTTCGATCATCTTGAGCAGGCCTTTCGACGGTGCTCGCGCGCGCGAGTTCCGCTTGAGCCTTCATCACGGTGTGCCGCGCGTAATAGTTTGGATCCCCTTTGTCTTGTGAGCGGTAGTCGGCGATGCGCTGGATCACGAGTTCGGGGTCGTCACCGCGGGCGAGGGCGCGTTTCGCGTAGGCCCAATCGCGTTCGGATTGGCTTTTGTGGTCGCTGGGAACGGTCCGCCTTCGTTCTTGGGCCTCGCCAAAGTGGCGGGGCGCTTCGGGAGAGTCTTCGTCAATCGTGAAGTCGCGGAGGGCGTAGATCGCATTGCTCTCTTGGCGCGCCTGAACGATGAACTCCTCGGGGAGTTTGTGATTGGAGAATCCTGGTAGGCGAAGGACGCGCGTCGAGTCGGTTGCCGCCAGATCGCCGCCGAACTTATTTGCGAGGCCGTGAAGGAGAGACTCCGCCTCATCCTGACTGAACCCGCTCACTTTCCACACAACCTGATGCTTGCCGGGAGAGGTGTTGAGGACGAAGTTTGGCGGTGGCGCGTCGGTTGAGTTGCGGATTGTTTCGAGAGCTTCGTCGCCCTTCCTATCGAGGTCGAGATAGACGTGGCGGATATCCTTTATATTTTCCTTGGTCCGGCTGAACGCACCGTCCTTAATCGGATTCATGCCCATGAACACGTCGTATCCACTGGCGTTCTGATTCGCGAGCCAGGTTTGAAATTCGGGGCTCGCGATGGTCTCCGCCTTGGAAATAGTCTGAACCGTGTGGCCCGTGGAGCGATTCCGCATCAGGATTGCGGAATTGTCCTCAGGCCCAAACAACTGCCGGACGTACTCCGAAGCAGTGAGATTACGCGCTACGAATTTGTTATCGGCGCTCACCGATGGTCCTGTTTGGCCAAGTACACGGCGCCGTAGTCGAACAGGTCCGCATCCGGGTCATATCGGTTGATGAGGAGAACCTCGGAAATATATCTGCGTCCAGGCCGGCGCTCGACGTTGATGACGACGTTGAGCGAATCGGCAATGTTTGTCTTGATCGCTCTGAAAGGTAGCTCTACGCCGCTCTGCAACACACAACTGGTGAAGCGTGCAAGACCCTGTTGCGCGGAACTTGCGTGGATCGTGCATAACGTCCCAGAGTGCCCGGTGTTCAGAAGCTGCAGAAGATCGAAGGCTTCTCCGCCGCGAACCTCGCCCAAAATTATGCGATCGGGGCGATGTCGGAGGGCCGCTTTCAGTAGATCACGGATGAGCACTGCCGGAAGGCCATTCTGCTCCCGGCGTGCTTCAAACCTGACGAGATTGTGTTGTGGCAGCTGAAGCTCGGCGGTGTCTTCGATAACGAGCACTCGTTCCTCCTGCGGAATGAATTTTCCCAAGATCGAAAGTAGGGTCGATTTTCCAGTGCCAGTTCCACCGCAAATAAGTAGGTTCTTGCGAGCAAGTACGTAGTCTTCGAGGTGGTTCGCGAGCGCACGGTCGAGCGTCCCTTCGCGAATGAGATCCTCCATCTCGAAGTGGCGGGTGTTGAACTTGCGGATCGTAAGCGTTACGCCGCCAAGACTGCACGGGGGGATCACTGCGGCGACGCGGCTGCCATCGGGCAGCCGCGAATCGAGAATGGGCTTGGATTCCGAGATGTCGTCCCCGAGACGCCGGGCGATATTTTTCACGGCCACCATGAGGGATCGTTCGCCGAGAGACACCCCTGGCACCTGCTGCAGGAAGCCCTGTTTTTCGATGAACACACGGTCGGGACCGTTCACCATCACCTCGCTGATCGAATCGTCGAGGATGAGGTGCTCGATGGGCTTCAGAAACGGCAGGATCACCTCGAATCCGTTCATTAGAGTTTCCCTTCGGCGAGTTGGACAAAGTACGAATCGTTCGGGTCGTTGTAATAGGGCTTGAGGTAGCAAAACATGGGGGGAATCGGGTTGAGCCCATCATAGGCAACCGTGATGGACTGGGCGTTGCGCAACTCCATGAAGGTCTTCATGTCGAAGCGGTAGTCAGTCTGGGTGTTGTAGCTCTTGGAGGCGATGATGTTGGCTTTGTGGGAGAGGGCCTTGCCGGTGAGCCAACTGACCTTGGTGTCGTGCCCGCTTTCGGACAGGCTGTAGCTAACCTTGAGCTGGTCTTCGCGTCCACAGAGTTGGCTCGCCGTGGTCGCGGAAAAGTCATCCGACAACGTAAGAAAAATCTTGGTGCGGAAGGTCTGGAGGAGACTTCGCCAGCTATCGGCAGGCAGCGCGGACTTCAGTGAGCTAATGCTCTGCGTCGCAACGATCGGAATGCACTTCGGCTGTCTGGAGAGGCTGAAGAATTTCTCGTCCCCGGTCGGATCGCTCTCACCAACGGTGGCGAAGTGCTGGTACTCATCGCAGAGGAACAGGACTTGGCGGAAATAGCGCTCGGGATGCGCTTCCATTTCGGGGACGCGGTTGAGCACGGCGCGCTCGAAATCGAGTTTCATCATGACGCCCAAAGCCTTAGCGAGGCCTGCGTTCATGCCAATGGGGAAATTCAGACCGGCGACGACCCCCCGCTCAATCAGCCAGCTAAACGAAGGCAAGGGCTTGCCAAACTGGTTGTTGGCGTTTTTCTGGGGGTCGTAGCACTCCTTTTTCGGACAGAAGACCCGTTTCACTTTGGTGTTGTCATCGAAGAGCGAAAGGAACACAGATATACCCTCGACAATAGAGGTGCGGAGCTTGGGCTCGATCCGTTTCCAGTCGTCATTGAACCATCGCTGTACAGCTTGCAACTGCGCTAGTTTTTCGGGATTGGCTCGGGTCGGGTCATGAACCACACGAGGCTCGAATAGGATGCCGCGGGTCCTTAATATATCCCGCCGCTCGGGAGTGGCCGGAGCGAGAAAGCGATCATGGGTCTCATCGTGCACGAACCCGAGTCCAGCGAGGTCGGCGGTACGCTCGCCATAAACTTGCGGCGTAACGGCCACGTAGTGATGCCCGAGAATGATATCCTCGGCCTCTGTGATCCGCTCTTCAAGCAGCGGCGGAGAGATGGCGCACTGATAGACATCGAAGAAGGTCACGTAGTCGTAGGCGGCCTTGTGAAGAAGAATGATGAACTTGACGAGATTGGTGTACGCCTGTTGCCAAAAAGGCTCCTTGCCGCGGCCGAAGAGATTATTCAGTAGGGAGGCGACGTTGTATGCGAGGGCGTAGGCGTCCAGGTCGCTGTGAAGAGGGTTGTAGCAATACTCGGAATCGAGGCCGATTTCGATGTAATCCTCAGCCCGGCCGTGCCGGGTGAGAATCTCTTTTACCTTGCGGCAAAAATCCCCTTTGACTTCGAGGGTTAAACCACCAATGCGCTTCTCTTTATCGCCCGCTTTGTATGCCAGAATTTGCTCGGCGAAGGGATACATTGCGCACGAACTTTTTCCACTGCCTATGGCTCCCAAGATCGCGATTCCGGTGAACAAACCGCGCTCGGGAATCGTGAGCCAATAGGGAGCCTTGGCAGGCACGGGCTTGCGGGGGTTGTGCACTTCCCCGACGACAAGAAAGAGATCGTCCCTCTTACTGGGATCGGGATAGTTCGGGAGGCGACCGGGCGAGATGTGCTGGCGAGCCTTGAGCGTAAAGATATAGAGGCCGGAGAGCGCGGTAGAGCAGACAAGGAAGGGGGTGGTGAACAGGAGCAGGTAATAGAGGTATTTGAAGCTCAAGAAGGCTTGCGGAGCACGCAAGGCAATGACACGAAGAAAGATCTGTTCCTCGGGAAAGGGATGCGTGTAGAACAGGTACGCACCGAGGGCCATCGCGAGGATGGCCGAGATGAAGGCGCGCGATTCGAGGGCGCGTTGCATTACGCCCTCGCTCGCGCTTCGGTGGGTTGGGCTTTGTCGGTGTTGGATTGGGCTGTGCGGCGCGCTTCGCGCCACTTACGGTAGTCCTGATCCCGCCATAGAACTTTCTTCAAGACGGCGTTGACGACGTGGTCGGTATTGCTCTCGATGAACCGAGCGTAATCTTCGAGCAGTTCGTTCACTGGCTCTTCGAGCTTTACTTCCCGAGTCATGGTCCCTGGTGCTTTCTTAACGATCGGCATTGTGTTTCTCCTCTGTTGATGTGTGCTTCTTCCGAAGTCCCTCACCGTGGAAAAAACAGCCGGCACGATTTACCGTGCCGCAGGGCGGGAGCGACCCCAAAAACTTTTTGGGCGGCTGAAAGCCGAAAAAGTGGGGTCGCTCCCGCCCGTTTTGGTGTTTTTTCCACGGTGACTTTCGCTTGCATCGCTTCTCTATCTCCTGCGCTTCAAAGAAATTGCTCGCGCCACAGGCTGAAGAACTTGCAGAAGACGAACCTGAAGGGTGTAGTCCTTACACTCTTCAGTTTTCTTCCTCAGGTTCCTGTCCAGGAACCGCATACGGACAAAGCACCTCGGCTGCAAAATGGACGGTCGCGTGGCGATTGCTACCGCCAAACTCCTGGGTGATGTCGGAGTCGCTCACTCGCGAGCCTTTCCATCCGCGATAGAGATGCTCGAAGCGTTGACCGCCAAAACGGGCTTTCGCCTGATTGCGGAAAATCAGGTCGGCCTCGGACAAGGATGTGTAGCGGCCAAGGTCCCACGCCTTGCGAATTTGGAAATAGCGGAGCAGGTCTGCCGATACGTCCGACCCAAGCGGAATCGCCACGAGGGAGTCGAATAGTTCCTTGGCCTTTTGGAAATGGGAATCGACTCTCGCCAGATAGAGGAATCGGAACGCGGAAAGCTGCCGGAAGAGCGGGAGGTAGGTCTCAAGATGGTGCACGAATTCGGTGAGGTTTGCCTCTGAGCCGTGGATATAGGTAAACGTCACCACAGGGGAAAGTGCACCGTGACCGAGAAACATAGGAAACTTATCGACGAAATGGCGAACGGTCGGCTGGGAAGTTTTCCGGCCGTGATAGATCTTGGAGGGAAGGAAGTGATTGAGAACTTTCAGTTGATTGCAGAAATAGGCGACTTTTTCCGGCTCCGTTTCGAGGTACTTCCATTGCGGGTGCGAGAGAACATAATCGAGCATTCCGATGCGGCGTCGAATGTATTCGATTTCGTGTTCACGACGGTTACGAATATTCTCGCGGTCGATCTGCCGGTAGACCCGGCGCGCAAACAGGTGATACACCGTTCCGCTCTTTGGAAAGCGTTCTGTCCGGGCGTGTTTCTTGGTGTGAAGTTTGCTCCAGAAGGTGTTGGTTCGGTAGCCCCAATGGGTGGCGGTGAACGCGAGGAATTGACGGGCCACGAAGTAGCCCGAATGCGTGGCTACGAGGTAGAGAAAACGGGCTTCTGCTTCGGTGTAGCCGAGGGACTGGAGAGCATCGAGATGGACAGGGGCGATGTTCATAGGTTGAGGATTCCTGCGGTGATTTCGCGTTCGTCGAGAACGCGGCGCAAACGCGATGCGTCCTCCGGGCGCGCATAGAGCGAGAATCCCGCGGCGGCTTTTTCCGCCATGGCCCGCGGCCTGTAGTCGCGTGTCGCCAGTTCCAGATCCACGTGACGCATTTCAAGGTCCTGGGTCTCATACTCGACGCGCATATCAGGAATGGGAATCTTTGCATTCACAACCTGAAGAGCGTGCTTCTCGGCGATTCGTTCCTTTGCCTTCGGGTCGTCCTTTTCCGGTCCTAAAAGAGCAAGATCGCGATTCAGGTTGCGCTTGAGTTCATAGTCGAGAAGCACGCGGACGGGTCTGCCTCCGGCGCGCTCGATGCGGGCAGCCTCCTTTTGATAGAGGCGGTAGAGATCGGCATCGTGTTTGACTTCGCGCGGTTTCACCAAACCGTGGTAAATGGGCTGATTGTCGGGTAGTTGGTTGGTCTTCGTGAGAAGGCGATGACCAGCCTTCGTGAGCGTTACCACTCGCAGAGTCTTCTTTTGCGAGATTTCAAGAGTCTTGTCGCGGAGCAAGGACTGCCGCGCGAGGCCGCGAATGTCCTTCTCCATTTGTTCGCGGTCACCGCCGTAGGCGTACTTCGCCAGGTCCGTCACGGGAATTACGCGGAACTTTCCGATTTCCTTCAGGGAATGCATTTCGGAATCGCGGAGGAGATAGGCTCGGTCCCGGACGTAATAGGCGCGAGGTGATTCATGCCGTTCCTCTCGGCTGGAGCCGTGCTCCCGAGTTTCGGGGCTATCGGCTCGACCAGGACCGTCCGGCACCGGATTCCTGGTGTCTCGCGTGTCGGGAGGTGTTGATCTGCGCGGGCGGGCCGAGGCACGCGCGGACGTGTCGCGTACGTCGCCGGCGCCTTGCGGGTCGTAGGAAAAAGCGTCGCGCGACACTAGTTGAAATCCTCCTCGTTTACGGGCACAGGCAGCTCTGAGTGGCTAACGTTGAATTGCTTGTCGAGGTGTGAGAGTTTGCGCCCCGTATTCTTCAGGAAGAACCTCCGTCCGATGGCGAGCGCAGCACCAAACAGATTCACAAACAGCACGGCGAGGAAGATGAGAATCGTCGTTCCATAAGCGTGGAACAGGACTGCTTTGTAGAGAGCCATGAACTTCAACTGATCGAGGAGCCAAAATCCGTAACCTAGCAAGAGGACGACGGTGAATAGTAGGGCGTTGGCGATCATTTCAGTCCCTTTGCGGTGATCGAAAATCCGGGCTCCGTGTCTCCTTGAAACTCAGTGGGGAGCGGGCGGGAAGCCGTTAAGCACCGGAGGCCCTCCAGAAGCGCGCCGTTTGTTCCGGTGGCAGGGTCCAAGGGAAAGGGCTGTGGCGTAAACGAGGGCGAAAGTCGATGAGGAAAGACGGAAGTGGCGCGCGGAGGTTGGGCCGAGGATGCGAGGCGTCCGCCCGCGACCTCTTGGGGCTGCGTGTGGACTCCGGTTCTCATTTGAACGCCTGGTCTTCCCGGAAGTACGTAACGCTCAGGCCCAAGGGATTGATCGGGATCAGTTCGTTGGGGACGTGGGACTTGAAAAGAAAAACAAAGTTCGCGGTGTAGAGATCGCGCTTCAGCTCGCTATGGTCGGCGGGCGAGTAATAGACCATGTAGAAGTCCACGCGAGCGCGGAACGGCGGCGTTTGCATCTCTTCAAGCGCGACTTTCTTCACGTCCACATCGATTTCGGGAGCGGCGGTATTCGTGATGAATTTCTTGATGATGTCGTCCTTGCGGTAGGCGTCGAGGATGCCGTTGGCCAGCTTGCCGTCAAGGAAGTAGAGCGACTTCGAAAAGTCATCCTGAATCGTGTAGCGGTTGCGGCGGTAATACAGGGTGCAAAACTGGGAGAGAAAATACTTGGCTTCGGCGTCCTGGGGTTTGTATTCGAGGTTGTGGTAGTTGATAGCTTCGGCGCGACCCAAGTCATCAATTCGGATCACCAGCGGACGAAAGTTCTGGAACGTGCGAATGGTCCTGAGATCGATGAGGGCCAGCGCCACACAAACAACGGACAGCAAAGCGAGAGCAATCTTGAGATAGGTATTCGTCACCATGGGATCACCGCACGATTCGAGATAGATGCGTTTGGCATCGTTGAAACTCGTGTCGTTGTTCATCCGAAGAGCCTTTCCACAATCGCTGCAGAGGATCCGCCTGCCGTGCCGCTGAAGATGTGGTTGGTCAGGGCAGGCACCTTCAAGAGGGTGTAGATCGAAGCGAGAAACGTAATAAAGAGGACGGGAAACCAGGCGATGAGCTGGACGGTGGAAAGGGTGCCCGCAGGTGGGAGGCGCAACGCACCGAGCATGAGGTTTCCAATGATATAAACCACGGCTGCGGCGATGACCTGATAGAAGGCGTATTGGATGAAACAGCGGAACCAGCCCCAGAAGAGCCACTCCATCTTGGGCACAATGAAAAATGGAATGAAGACTGGCCCCACCAGGACACAGACCGCAGTGGCAATGAATCCATAGGCGATGACGACGATGGCCACGGCCTGGGCCGCGGCGAGCAAGATGGTCACGACGACGTAGATGGCCGTTCCAAAAATATCCCCCCAAGTTGGGGAGTCCATGCGGGATTCAAAGTCCGCAACCTGGCTAACGACGGTTTGGAGTTGCGCCTGATCAATCTGGCCCGACAGGAATTGCGCTTCATTGGTGACGAGATTGTGGAAGCTGACGCCGACACCGGGAATTGGCGCGTTGTAGTAGTTGACCATGGCAAAGCCGAAGCTGATGGTCAGCAGCAGGCTGGCGAAATTATCGAACTGGAACGCATACCGGCCGCTGGCGGCGGAGAGTGCGGATTTGATGCCGTACCAGGCGATGAGGATGGTGGCGAACGAACGGAAGAGGTTTTGGCCCATGGCGTCGAAGAAACCGAGGTTCTGGGTGAGCAAGGTGTTGATGGCTTGGAAGATGTACTGCAGATAATCGGTTTGCACTGCCGTCAGCTCCTTCGACGCCCGGGCGTATATCTCCGCACGCTTACGGCATGCGGAAGGTTTGAAGTGAATTGGTGAGGGTGCCGGTCATCTGCGTCATGTTGGCGGCGAGGCTGGCTTGGCGCTCGATGTCGGCATTGATGGAGTTGGTGGTGGACTCGCGTTGCTGCTTGGCAAGGATGGTCTGCATTTCGAGAAGAGACGCGAGGAGTTTGTTCGAGTCCTGGACGGTGCGGAGTGTCATGACTCCCGCCGCGTTGATCTTGTTTAGAACGGAGACTTCGCTATTCAGACCAGAGTCGCTGGAGAACGAGTCCTGCTCGAGGTTGCCGATCTGTGTCTGGATATCCTGGGCACTGCCCCGGATGGAGCCAATGGTGGCCATGGCGTTGATGTTGGCGCCGTCTACGAGCTGAACGGTGGCATATTGCGATTGCACGCGTTCCAACTCAAAAGGGTCCATCCCTGAGAGATGGTCCGGGCTGTACGGGAGCAGTTGGGTTGTGGACTTCTGGTAGCCGGTGTTGATGTTGGGCAGTACGCCGGTGTTGATGCCGTTAATCCACGAGACGGTGTTCCCGAAGGAGTTGAGCGAGGTTACGTTTCGCCATTGCGAAAACAGGGCGCGGTAACGAGCCGGCATGTTTCGGATGAAGGTGGCCATCTGCATGGCGAGATTGAGTTGGTTGGTGATCTGGTTGTAACTTTTCTGCAATTGCAAGAGGTGCTGCTGGAGCTGTTGGTAGCGGAGGACCGCGTTTTGGTAATTGGTTGGATCGTACACGATCCCGCTCCCGAATTGGGCGGAGGCGGTGCCGACACACAGAATCAAGATTAAGAGAACTGCCGGAATCTTCTTTTTCATAGAGCTTTCACCCTTATCTTTCTTGCCTTCAAAGATCGGAAGGCATTTTGTGGTTGAGGTAATCGGGCAATGCGAGATCGCCCGCGAGATAGACTTTCACGCGGTGGCCTTCCCGAATGGTCACCGTGGGCATGATGTTTAGGAATTTGTCGAGGATTTGGGCGGCGGACTGAGCCGTGCTTGCAGCGAAGCCCTGACGCATGAGATCGCCACCCGTTGCGTTGAGTGCCCCTCCGGTCCCCGCCCCGCTGACGGCCCCAAGCGCGCCAACGGCAAGCGACACACCAAAGATGCGGAGGTAGTGGTTGTTGACTTGGTCTCGGAGACCGGTGTCGCCGATCTGGTTGAGACCCTTGAATTGGTCGAGGCTGACGGAATATCCGTCGGGCATGAGTACGCGATGGAACACCACGGCGAGACGTGTTTGGCCGAAGGTATCCACTTTCTTGGTCTCACCCAGCAACTTTGAGCCTGCGGGAATGAGCAGGTGCTGGCGGTCGTTGGAATAAACATCGGTAGAGAGTAGACACTCAACGGGGCCGGCAAAGCCCCCATCGAGACGGTTGATGAGAACGGTTTCGAGGATGGTTCCTTCAAACAGGACGTAGGTTTTTCCTGCCGCCGCATTGGCGGAGGTGGCCGACACGGCGGCAGGATTTTTGACTTCCTCCTTTCGGTCATGTGTTGCTTCCGCGGAATCGTTGCGGACTGGCGCGGGGGAAATCGAATTGGACTGCATGTCTTTCAAGAGTTGGGGCATCGGTAATCCGTCTGGAGCTAAAGGGGGCGGAGCCGGTGCGGGAATCGGAGTTTCGCTTGCCGAGGCGGTCGAGTTCGGGGGAGTTTTCCGGTAACTCAGGGCGACGTTTGAGGAGAACAGCGACACGTAGGCACGCCGCTTCCGTTCCGCCTGGATCGGGTCTTCTTCCGGGCGCTGCTCACTGCTTCCAACGGCACCAGATTGCTGAGGTTCCGCCGCATCATGCGCGGCCACTCCGAGCGAGCGGGTCTGCTGGGCGAGTGCGGTCTGGGCGAGAAGTTGCTGACGCTGCAGATCCTGAATGCGGTTCTGCATCTCGGCGATTTTGGATTCGTTGACTTCGAGAGGCGCCTGCACAGGCGCGGCGGACGACGCTGCTTTGGCCGGCGTCTGCTGTTTTTTGCCCCCGGTCAGCCACATGATGGCGACCATGAGAAACGCCACTCCGATGAGGAGCCAGGACTGGACGTTCTTCGGCAATAGGCCTTGTGGCTTCGGCGCTTTTTCCTGAACCTGAGCGGGTTGCGTGGGTTGATTCATTCTGCGGCCCTCAGTTCCCCGCCACGCGCCGGGCAAACGGCAGCTTCTTTTTGCCGATGGCGAGGTAGCCGTTGTCGATGATCTTTGGTGCGATGTAGACGCCGTTCTCGAATTGGAAGGAGATCAGGTTCGGTTTGCCGTCCTTGATTTCATAGAGGGCGGGTTTTTCTCGCGCGCCACACTTGATATAGGTGAACGAGTCGTCGTGGTAGATGGCGGAAACCAGGAATGGCTCGCGGCCCGCTTTCGGGTCGAGGAGATAGTCGAACTGGAGCTTCGTTGGGTAGGTTGAGCGGAAATGGTTGATTTGGTCGGCGGACTGGGCCTGCGCAGCGTGTATCTGCTCGGCGGTCTGGGAGCGGAGGGTTTCGAGTTCCTTCTTGTACGCCTGGGCTTCGCCCGCACTGACATAGCTACGCAGCCCGCTGTTGATCGCGATACCAGAGGCTTCTTTCGGCTCCACAAAGAGTTTGAGATCGGGCTCGGCATTCGGCTGGTTGCTGATTTCCGTCAGCAGAAACGAATAGACGTGCCCACTCGCAGTGATGAGGTTCAGATTGCTGCGGATGCCGGCCTGGGCTGGATGCACGTAGCAGAGGTTGTGCGCGCCATTGATGACCCAGAATTCCTTGTCGCCGGTAGTGAAATCGAGAATCTCCTCGTCCTCGGGTAGAACGATGAGCGTTGAAAACCGGAGTTTGGCGTGGACGGGAACAATATCCTCTTTCGAATACTTCACGACACGCGCGGCCTCGTCCGTCGCGGCGTGCGTGGCCGAAGCGTGGAAGACGGCTGCGCCAACAACGAGAACGATTAACAGCCGGAGGAAAAAACTGTGGGACTGGTGGTGAAAGATTTGTTTCACTGATTTGCTCCTTTTGAAATGGATTGGCCTTGCTGGGAACTTTGGTCGTGATCGGAAAAGAGCCCGACAAACCGCTGCACGCCGAAAATGATTGCGGTGGTAAGTGCCGCGAGCGCGAGAGGTAGGAACGTGTAAAGGGGATCGCTCCCCGACTTCCAGGATTGAAGCGAGCAATGAACAATCACGAGTGCCCTCCCGCCAGTATTTCGAGGCCTTTCTCGAATCCGTGGACCTCGAACGCCTCTTTCCGTTTCTTGTTGTCGTAGGGATCGTTCGTGTAGAGCCAATAACTCTTGGCATCGACATTGAGGTTGGCGACCTTCGCGAGCTCCGGTGTCTTAATCAGGAATTGCTGTTTGGGGATGAGGCCGGAGATGAGTTCGACTTCCGTTTCATTCAAGTGGAACTGTCGGCGGTAAAGGTCACGGTCCATGTTGGGATTCGCGAGGAAGATTTTCGTGGCGCAGCTCTCGATGATTACGTCGAGGATGTCCGAGCGCTTGAGTTCGTCGAGGGATTGCGTCGAGAGGATCATGGCGGCGTTGTGCTTGCGCCAGGTCTTGAGGGCCTCGACGACGTATCGCTGGATGGCCGGATTTTTCAAAAACACCCAAGCTTCGTCGATGAAGAAGGCTTTGAAGACGGAGGTAATCTGCCGGTCGGCAATTACGGCGTTGGCGCGATGCAGGATGTAGAAGAGCAACGGCTCCAGAAGTTCCGGGTACTGGCTCATGCGCTGGAAGTCAAAGCACTGGAAACGCGAAAAGGAAATCGTATCCTCGGCGTTATCGAAGAGAAATCCGAACTGGCCGCCGCGGGTCCACTTCGAGAGGCGGCTCGCAACGTCGTGGCCCAGTGTGTTCGCTAACACCCCCAGCGTGCGCAGCGCCGGGTCCACCTCATAAAGGTTTTCCACCTGATGAAAGAGATCGCGTTCGGTGGCAGGGTCGAGTTCGCCCGCCCGCTGCCCCTGAATCAGGACCTTCAGGAAGAGGGCGAGGAAATCGAGGTTTTCCTTCGTCGGGGGCAATGAGAACGGGTTGATCTGGAAATCTTGGGATTCGAGGCCCACGCGGACATATGAGCCTCCAAACAGCTGCGTGAGGCTTTGAAAGCTCCCGCCCAAATCGAAGATGAAGGTGTGCGGAGCATATTTCTGAAGATTGGTGATGAGGAAATTCAAAAGGAAACTTTTTCCCGCGCCCGTTCGTCCGAGAATCATGGTGTGAGCCACGTCGCGGTAGTGGAGATTTAGGAAGTAGGGGGTATGGTGGTTGGTCTCCAGGACCGCGAGATACTCCTGCCGGAGATGAGAATTGCGAGGCTCGCCACAGTGAAGGGTGAAGAGAAACGAGAAATCCGCATAGTTGGCGTTGAGCAGATACAGGGAACGCAAGTTGTGGGCGTGGTTGCCGGGAACCGCCGCAAGAAAAGCATTCAGCAGGTTGTATTTTTCTTCATAGAGCTGGGCATCGTGGACACTGAACACCTTATAGAAGTCGGCGCATGCCCGGTCCACCTTGGCCATGTCGAGGTCGTAAATCACGACGGTTAAGGAAAACTGGCCAAAGTAACTCCCGTGCAGTTCGATCTCCTTGATACCTTCACCGAGTTCCCGGACTTGGGATTCCTTGGAATCATCGAGGAGCACGTCTTGTGTGGGAGCGTCGTTGAGACTGACCTGGCTCGCGAACGAACGCTTGGTGTTGTGAAAGTGGCGGCGCTTGGCCTGGATGATCCGGCGCATCTTGCCGGAATCTTCCTTTTTCCATTCCGTGACGACGTAATAGTTCGCTTCGACCTCGAGCAAGCGCTTGAAGATGAGTGGAAAACTCTGGGCCGAAGGCTCCTTGAGGGTCAAAACCTTGACGTAGTAATCGTCGACGCGTAGATGCCCACGGTGACATTCGATCGGAGATTCGGGAAGGTAGTAGTCGAGAAAGGTGTCGTACTTGAGTTTGGCGAACTCGAGCTTGACGGGATCGAAATTAAGCGTTCTCTTGAGAACGCGGAACGCCTCTTGCTTGTCGAGCGTGCGGACAGCAAGGAAGTCGCTTACTTGCAGGATGAAACTCCGGGCTTTTTGAAGCAGCACGGCCTCGGCATTAGTAACGTGTTGTCCGAGGGCGACAACCTGCTTCTGGGAAGAAAAATGCGCTTGCAGATTGGCGAGGGCCTTTTTCGGGTTGTTCGGAAACTCCGCAAGCGCAGTTCCGAGCTTATGGACAGTCTGAAAACCCTGGTACAGCACGACGTAATAGACCGACAAGGAGAAGAGCGTGTCGGACTTGCTCCCGAGATACGCAATGCGATTCTTAATCGCAGTGTCTACGATGGAGTTTCCATAGAGCTTGTAGGGGATGGTCTCGTTGTTGCGCTTGAAGAGGTATTGGTAGACGCGGTAATTTTCGTCGAACAGTTTCAAAGCGGATTCGAGACGTTTCGTGAAACCGTCCACGGAAGCGGCGTCGAGACACTCGTAGTCCACGCCGCGCACTTCGAGGATGACGCCGACCTCGCCGGTCTTTGTGAGAAAGATATTCGGCCCGACGAAGCCATAGAGATTGACCTGCTCGCTGAGAGAGCCGGTCTCGTTGTAGTTTTTGAAGATTCGGCTAAGCCTGAGCATGGCCATCTCTTCGGATAACAACCGGAGTGAACTTCATGGGGTCGTATTGCGCGCGGAGTCTTGCGGCCGTCAGCAGAAATCGCAGAATCTGCGGATCGGTCTGGGTGGCCCAGCGCGCCAGGACGTAGAGCAACAAAAACATCAGCAACCCGCCGAACAAGCTGTTGAGTAGGTTGAACGTGGCGGCGCCAAGACACATGGCGAAAAAAAAGAGCTTTCGCTCGGCACCGAGGATCGTCAGTGGCCGGGACAGCGACCGATGCACTCTGTTGATTCGTCTGCCTTCTGCCATGTGCCTCCCCCTCGGGGGCGTGCGCGATTTAGCTGCCAGGGAAAAGCCAGGACAGGAAATTCACCGCTGCGATAGCCATGCCAACGCCGAAGAGCACGCCAGCGAGAACGCGTTTCGAACCACCTTCACCGAAGGCGAAGGTGAGGCCGGCCACGACGATGGCCACGAGCGAGAGGCCGCGAGCGATGGTGCTGGTGAACGCTGTCTGGAGTACGCTGACGGCGTTTTCCCAGGGTGAAGTTCCTGTCTGGGCAAACACAGGCGTCGCGAGGAAGAGTGCGACGATGATCGTCAATAGCTTTGGAGGCTGACGGAAGATGGATACACCTTTGCGAAAGAGTCGGTTCATGTGTAGACCTCGCTAGATTTGAGTTGCGAATAAGCGGAGTTCCCGCAAGGTCCCTCTTCTGCCCGGGAAAGCTGTCGAACCCCACCGAAATCTGCTGCTGAAAGCGTGTCTCCTGCATTCGGACATTCGGAGACACAAGGAGCACTAGCCCCAGGAGCAGAGATGTAATGGGTCCGGGCGTTGTCCGAGCGAAAGAGAGAATCGACGGCTGAGGTTTCCGCTTGCCGTCTGGCCCCTCTTGTCGGGAACTCCTTCCCTCATCTACCTAATCAGCGTGGAAATCGGAAAATGTGTCGCGGCGGAACAAAGATTTTCTATTTTTTTTGTTGATTGGGGCGGTTGAATGGACGGTAAGCGCGACTAAACGCATCACGGTGTTCTCTCTAGTGCCCGGATGGAGTCTTATGGTGAGTCTTGATTGCTGGGGTTCGGGCCACGCGCCTGAGCTTGGTCATCAGTCGTTTTACCCTTTGGCGAAAGGGATTCGACGTTCTTCCATTGGGCCCGGAGATGCCTGCTTCGACGGTCTCTTCCAGCTTGAGGTCAATTAGCAAATTTATTTCGTCAGGGGTGAGAAAGGCCTTTGCTTCGCACAGATTAAGGAAGTGCCGAAGGATCGCGTTCCGCTCGAACGATTCCTCCGCCGTTTGGGAGACTCGGAACTCCTGGCCTAATTTCTGCGCGGCAAACTGGGGGGTTGATTGGAATTCGTCTCGTGCCCATTGAAACAGGCTGCGCCTGAGACTCCTGGTTAAGGTGTACCCAAAATGCGAACGCTGACTCTGCCAACTCTTGGACCGTAGACATTGAATGAGGGTGGTAAGCGCCAGTTGCGAAAGGTCCTCACGGGCGAGGGATTGGTAGTGGCAGGAAACATGGCGCACGACAGCATGAGCTGTCGGTGTGAAGAGGAGCATTAGAATCCTTTCGACGTAGTCCCAGTCCTCGGGGGTAACGGGACTACTGAGAAGGGCTACAAAAATGCGGTCCGACAGGCAGTGTCCATCTCTTGCGTCTCTGCACGTATGAAATTTGGCGACGAGATCAAGCGCGGTTGGAAAACGAGCGAGGAGAGAGTTGTAGACACTGAATTGGCGATATCTGATGTGGCTCTCTTGTAGCTCAAGTTCCGCTCCAATGCACTCTTCAACATCGCAGATGGTGCACGTGCAATGCGAAAATTTGCCCATGACGCGATTCCTCCGGTCGAGGGCACAGCACGGCGTGGCCGGGAGCGGGACAAGGTCTCGGTTGGTTTCGACAGTGCTTGTGTTCGCGCGGCGATGGCACGGGGCCGCCAATCAAGCTCCGCGTGAGGGACGTATACTGCGAATCGTTTTGGTATGCGGGGTATTTTTGTGCTCAGTGACCGCAAATGCGTACAGCACGAAAAAAGGGCTCCCGACCCGGTCGGGAGCCCTTCAGCGAAGCGCCTTTAGTACAGCGCATTCCCGGCGTCAGTGCCATCGCTGGCGTCAGATGCCGCTGGAGCCGTTGGCGGCTCCGCCTCGGCACGGCTCAGCCTGCGCACGGAATTCGCGCGCACGCTCCAGAACGTGACCTTCGCGGCCTTGGCCTTCTTGCTCTTGCCGTTCTCGCGCTCGTACTTCGAACTGACGAGCATTCCATCGACAAGAACGTGATCGCCCTTGTGGAGAGTGTCGGCGAGTGCCGTTGCGAGGCGGTTGAACGCAACGACGCGGTGCCACTCGGTTTTCGACTGCCACTCGTCGTTCGCGTCTTTCCACGACTGTTGCGTGGCGACCGAGAGAACCGTGAAGGTGTCTCCGTTGCCGCGTACTTGGCGCTTCTCCGGGTCTTTGCCGAGGAAGCCAATTAATTGGACGTGATTGAGATACATAGGATAAAAATCTCCATTTCTGCCCCATTTTTTTGGGGCACTCAAGAGCGAGTGGATACTGCTCCCAAGGCGAGCGGCTGCATTCTGGGAGGGACCCAAATGACTCACAGGGAGGAACCGGGAAAGCAGAAGACGCGAAGCTGCCGGGCGCAGGAATTATCCCGAAGCTGTGCCCGAGAAAATGAGTGGTGGAAATGGAAGGCGGATCGAATCGTTCAATTGGCGTTCGGGCGGACCGGGGTCGCGTGCTGCGGCGTACCGGAGTTGTTCGAGGCGAGGGCTCGGCGGACAAGGAATGAGTCTGAGCGAAACGAGATCGGTAGGCGGGTCGCGGCTTCTTGATGGAGAGCCGTACACGAGGCGGGCCGTTGATGAGTCAGTTGGGGAGAGCGGGACAGTGGGAAAAGGTAAGGCCGGGCGTGCGTGGTAAGGCGCGGAGAATTCAAAGCAAGAGGAGCGATGCCGAGGTCATGGTGCTGACGAGGGGATGATGGAATAGCGGTTCAGTCTCAGAGATTGCGGCGAGGCGACTGAAGGCGATGAGACCGGTGCTGAGTCACACTTCCTCCGACGCGACGGAGCCATTGCAGTGGTCTTACCGGGGTTTGTTGTCACACCTCAGTTACTGGGAGGACAGACAAGGGGTGATTTGTGGGGGCTAGTGCTTCGTTTTTTCCGGTTCCCCGAATTGTTCTTTTGGCCATCGTCCTTCGCTGGTGGAGTTGCCGGCGTAGGCGTCGGCGTCACACAAGTCACCGTGACATTTTGAGGCGCAGGTTGATCTTTAGTTTGGTTTGGCTTGCTGCCTACGGCAACGGCACCGAAGATAAGCATAAGAAACATCCCAAACAGAAACGTCACTATCTGTCTTTCGGACGCGCGTCGGGTCCCCTCCTCATAGATTCCTCTTTTTTCTTTTTTTGAATCTTCCACTGAGTCGCTACCCGCATCTTTCAGCATTTCCTTCAACACCCCACCACCATAGGCGTCCTTTGCCAGGATGTGCAACTCGCCACTCATAGTGAACAGCGTAAGGATTCCAAACAGAACTGAAAGGAGCAACACGCTCCACGCTGCAAATGCAAAGCAGCGGCTTACAACATTCAGGTCTTTAGAAAAGAGAACCGTTACCGTAATAACGCCAGTCGCAACCGCAATTAGTTGTTTGGTGGCATCAGCCACAAAATCGAAAGACTTAATACTCCATTGGGATGCAGGAAGTGCTGGAGGATCGATGGGACCTCCAGGTGGAGGTGGAGGCGCGATAATCGGCGGTGTACTCATTTGTTTGTTTCTCGGGTTTCTCTGCGTGATCGGGCCGTAAAGTCTGACACACTCTAGTTCACCGACGCGGGCAGAACGGAAAAGCCGTTGGATACATTTTACAGAATCGGTCAAGCACGTCGTCCACCACCTTCCAGGTAAGCTCTGGGTCTAGATTTCCTGAACGACGATGCTCCTCTGCCGCTTCATGTATCAGCGCGAATGTGGACTCTTCAACTTGCGCGCGCCGGGCCTCAAGTGTACCTTCCTCCTCCAACACCCTATTGAGACGTGCTTGTGCAACTGTTAACAAGTTGTTCTTCACCTCGGCAGAAAGCACTACCCCCTCTTTAAGGGCGGCCTTCTCCGCGGCCCCCAGAATGATTGAATCTATTTGACTCGAAGCGTATTCCGTATCGGGCATATCCCCACCTCCCTCCTATCCCGTACCGCGAGAGCGGCTCTGCGTTTGTTCCAATGCCGCTTGGGTTTCTTTCAGGAGCTTCACCTGGAGTTCGAGTTCGGAAGCGTAGATTTCGGCGCGTTCGTAGAGCCTGGCATTTTGAATTGCGACGGCAGCGGAAAGCGCCAGGGACTTGGCGAGTCTCAGATGCTCACGGGTGAATCGCCCCGACTCTTTGCTGCTGACGGAAAGCAATCCGACTAGGTGTTCGGACACGACCAGCGGGATGCAGATCCAGGAGCGTGCACCTCCAAAGGCGGGGCTGTCCCTCCATTCAGGTTCGTCCCGGGTGTTTTCGAGAAAGACGCTATTGCGCGTCATCAGGACCTTCTGCAGAAAGTGATGTTGGCTCACTTCCAGGATGACGACATTCTTTCGGTTTGTCTCGCGGGGCATCTGCCTCGCGACGAGAAACGAGCGTTCCGTGTCTGTTAGCAACACACAGGCTGAATCGTAGGGGACGATTGTAAGAAGGGTTTGGAGCAAGGTGTCCAGGAGTTCATCCATTCGAAGGTTCTGAGTTAAGGTCAGAGTCGCTTTGCGGAGGGCGTCGGCTTCCGCTCTAGCGGCCTCGGCCTCGGCCAAATGTTTCGCGACCTCTTGCTCGGCATGTTTGCGCGTAGTGATATCCTGCGCTATTCCGACAAGCCATGGTGGAGTCCCACCAGAATCTCCTGCCGGCGAGCCCTTACACGAGATCCAGCGAGACACTCCGTCCGGCCGTACGATGCGGAACTCTTCGTCGAACTTTCCGGTGATTCCCGCCTCTTCCAATTTTGTGAGGAATCGTGCGCGGTCCTGAGGATGGACCAACTCTTTGTATGAGGAAGGATTCTCGCGGATTTCGGCGAGAGAGTGCCCCGTGATGGCTTCGTACGCCTCACTGACGTAAACAATTTCCTTCGTGGTGGCATTCATCATCCAAAAAACCTCTTGAATGTTGTTGGCCATGAGTTGGAAGCGATCTTCACTTTCTTTGAGGCAGCGTTCAGCATTCACCTTCTGCGTGACGTCGCAGAGGATAACCACATGGCGACCAGGAATATAATCCGCGGCGGCTGTGTAATCGACAAACAACGGCGAGCCATCGCTGCGAACGAAATCGGTACTCCCACGCTGATATTTCTTTTCCAAAAAGCTAGCCCAATTGTCAGCGAAGCTTTGGGGATTTAGGTAGAACTCCCCTAGCGAATGCCCAAGGAGTTGTTCCTGGTCCACACCGAGAATCGCGAAAGCTGCCGGGTTTGCTTCGATGCAGGTGCCTTGGTCGTCCAGAATCAAGATAGCGTCTAGGGCATTCTGGAAAATGGACTTGAATTCACGTCCGGTAGAATGGAGAGTGTTGGCCGTTTTCTGATTATCACGACGCAGGAGGATCAAGAATCGGGCGAGGAGCGCAATTGCGCAGCAAAGAGCGACTAACACCGTAAGAAGAAAGTAGGACGTCAGTGGAGCGTGGTTCGAGCGAGCGACAAGAACGGTCGCAAAAAGGATCAATGCAGCGAGAAACACAAGAAAAGCACTTCCCTTCAGCCAATTGGCCTGAAGGCGAGGCGGGCCAAAACTTTTCTGCAGCCGTTTCTTTAATCTCACAAGGTTCTTGCCTTTAATCCGGGTAATTGTTTTGAATGTATCACTGGTCGACCCGTTCCAAAGGTTGCCTTTTGGTATCTTTACCGTTGAGGGGATGCTACGCGCCGCAGTTTCGGGGAGTCAAGGAGCAATTCCGGGGTCGCGTATACCGACATGACTTTTTGCGCAAAGAGTTGTCATAGTCCTAGTCCCTTAGCTTCACTCGGCTTATCCTGCTGAAATTTGTTGATGGTCGAAAACACAAGATCAATCAAATCCCTCGTTGCCTTCCCTCTATTTGAGGGAGTGGCGAAATTGGCGGACGCGCCGGGTTACGAACCCGGTGGAAATATCCCGTGGGGGTTCAAATCCCCTCTCCCTCACGAGCTCTCATGAAGTTGTGTGGCAACCGGCTAGGGTCCAAAAAGGGCCTTCAACACCCTAAGGGCCAGTTGTTGCTGCTCCGTCGTTCTATTGTCTAGAATGCGAGCAAGTCTTGCGCTCAAGATGGCAGGGTCAATTTCCTGCTCTTCAAATTCAAGAAATGTTGGAAGGGGTGTGTTTAGGGCGGTTGCTATCGCGCGTATGATTTCGAGCGATGGCCATTTTTCGCCTCTTTCAACCTCGCCGAGATAGCTTGCCGTTATACCGGCCTTCTCGGCTGCCGCCTCCCGCGATATATTGGCCGCTTCCCGGAGCGCACGAACTTTCTTTCCGAAGAGGAGTTGGTCATCCATTTTTCGTTGGTGGGACGAAGTTACAGAGGACAAGCGAAAGCTGGAATAGGCTCAGAGCCTATATTTGTGTTGCTAAAAGCGGCTAATGGCTGTATTTTCAGACAGCCTCTCTCCCTTTCGGAAATTCGAAGAATTTTGATCGAGTCGTTCGGCGAATGAGAGAGCACGGAGTTGTTTCAAGGCCTTTAGCTATGCGAAGCAAAGTCCTAATACCGGGACCTTGGATTCCTCGTTCGAGGTCACTAATAAACGTCCGGTTGAGGCCAGTTCTTTTTTCCAACTCAGCCTGTGATATGTGGAGTTCTTCCTCTCGGATTGTCCGTATGACCTGGCCAAACGCCCTTTCCACACCAGCACGAGGTTGAATTTGTTTGCGACCCTTAACCATGTCGGAAGCTATCGTGAGCTCTTGTCGGACATAGGCCAACGGACAGTTACCGACAAGTTGAAGGCGGCAAATGATCGCAGTCGAAGCGGTGTAGCGCTCGTGCCGGCACTGAGGTGGATATGAGCGACTCAGCGGCTGCTCGTTTTCCCAGCCTCCGTCTAATCGCTTCCGTTTCGACCGATGGCAGGTCGCCTTCGAATGGAGCCGATGTTCAGACCATTGGGCCCGCTGCGCTTTCAGATGAGGCTCTGTTAACGCTTAGCGCGGCGGGCGAGGACGACGCTCTCGGCGTTCTTTTTCGCCGGTACAGTTGGCTGGTACGGGGTGTCTCTCTGCGAATCCTCCGCGACGAAGCAGAGGCAGATGACATGGTCCAGGATCTGTTTCTATTTATTCACCGCGAAGCCACAGTGTTCGACAGTTCAAAGAGTTCGGGGCGGTCTTGGATCGTTCAGATGACCTACCGAAAGGCCATTTCTCGCCGGAGGTATCTAGCTGCGAGGGGCCACTATAGGAATTCAGAACTAGACTGCTGTGTTCCGGGTGTTGCCGGGGCAGCGGCTCCGGTCTACGATTCCTCTATTGAAGCGCTGTTCGGAAGAGAAGGGCTGAAGAAGGTGATGGGGGAGCTGACGGCAGAGCAGCATGAAACACTGAGACTTCATTTTTACGAAGGCTACACATTGGCGGAAATTGGCAAAAAGCTCGGCCAGCCTGTGGGAAATGTTCGGCATCATTACTACCGGGGGCTGGAAAAACTGCGTAAGCAGGTGCGCGAAAGTAAATTGCAGAACTGCTAACCGGTATGGTAAATAGTAGAGGAAGTCCAGACGAAGAATTATGGTCAGCCATGGGACCGCATGACGAATTTCTGGAGTTATGCGCCGTTTCTACCTCGGGCGACCTGACCGAGGCAGAAAAGACAAAGCTAGAGAAGCATGTAGCCGACTGCCCCGAATGTCGGCAAGCGCTGAAGGAGTTTCAGGCAGCCGCTGAGATTAGTGCGCCCCTTTTTGCCGCGGAAGCATCGGTAGAGCCCCCCCCCCAAATAGAAACATGGTCAGTTGATGCCGCAGAGGCGAAACTCCGGGAGCGCCTGGCTCGGCAGACCAAAGAAGCACGCGCGGAGTCCGCCCGCGCATCGGGCGGGAGCGTAAGCGAGTTTCCTGAACGAAACGGGAAGCCACGGTTGAGCGAGCATTGGAATATGGTTTGGCTCCCGTTTGCGGCAGCGATTCTGCTTGCCGCAACGCTGGGAATCTACGCGTACCGGGCTGGTATTCGGCGTGGGGCTGAGAATATGCCTGCCCCTCAAGTACCGATCGAAATGCCGGTTCCTCCACTCCAGCAACAAATAAGCGATGCGGGACATGATCGCGAGGTGCTGGTTGCGCAGATGGCTGAGCGGGACAAAATGATCGCCAGCCTGCGCCACGATGTGGAAGAAGAGTCGGCAGAAATATCCAAGCTAAAGGAGGCCCAGGGGGCCCTGCAGAGTGCCTCGAAGGCAAGCGACGAAGAAAAACACCAACTCGCCTCAAATGAAGCAAACGGAGCGCAAAAGTTGGAAGCGGCGGAAGAATCGCTTCTAAGCACACAGAAGGAACTCGCAAGCTTGCAGGCTCAGAGGTCTCGGGACGATGTCGGGTCTAAGGCACTGCAAGCTAAGGTCGAGGAACTTATGCAATTGCTAAAGGACCGCGATTCGACAATCGACCAGCAGCAGGAATTGCTTGCCCATGATCGAGATATACGGGAATTAATGGGAGCCCGGGATCTCTATGTAGCTGAGGTGTTTGATGTTGCGACAAACGCAGCCACGCAGAAGGCTTATGGACGCGTTTTCTACACAAAATCGAAATCGCTGGTGTTTTATGGCTACGACCTCGACCACCACCCGGGTTTCAAGAACGCAAGCGCGTTTCAGGCTTGGGGTCAGCGCGGGGCCGATAAGGCGCAGGCTTTGAATCTGGGTGTCTTTTATGAGGACAACGTCTCAAAAAAGCGGTGGGTCCTGAAATTCGACGACGCGAAGAAACTTGATCAGATCGAAGCAGTTTTCGTGACCGTGGAACCAAACGGCGGCAGCCAAAAGCCAAGCGGTAAGCCCTTCCTCTTTGCTTACCTGAAGGTGGACCCAAACCATCCTTAGTAGACAGGCCCTCCGACGCTTCATGAATCCCTTTCGGTTCATTTCAATGAAGATGTGTTGGTACAACCGCGGGAGCTCCTGCGAAAACGGGGAGAGTGAGTGCAAGCACTTCCTCCGAGGAGATGCCGCGTGCGAGTGAAACTGACTGTTCTGTGTCTCATATCATTCGTTTTATTCATAAACACCGCCCCAGCACAGTCGCCCACCGGCACCGTAAGCGGCATCGTCCTCGATCCTTCAGGTGGTGCGATTGCTGGCGCTCAGGTCCTGATCATCAATGAAGCGACAGCAGTTCAGTATCCGGGAAAGGCGAACGGCGAAGGATATTATGTGGTGCCCAATATTCCTCCTGGAACATACCGCATTCAGGTTTCAAATAGCGGATTCAAGACGATCATCAAGCCGGATATCGTCGTTCACGTTGAGGACGCGCTCGCGATCAACTTTACGTTGCCGATTGGGGCTGCCTCCGAGGTAGTGACCGTAGAAGGTGGCGCGCCGATAATCAACACGGAAAACGCTTCAGTTGGTACTGTGATTGACCGCAATTTTGTAGAGAGCCTGCCGCTGAACGGACGTAGTTTCAATACGCTACTTCAACTCACACCTGGAGTTGTCATTGCTCCGACTGTGGGCACTACGTCGTCCGGACAATTCAGCATTGCTGGCCAGAGAGCGAGCTCTAACAATTTTCTCGTCGACGGCGTTTCCGCAAACTTCGGCATTGCCCCTACGCAGGGCCAAGGAACAGCAGGAACAGGATCGGCTCAGGCGTTTAGCGCACTCGGAGGCACAAGCAGCTTGGTTTCCGTCGAAGCCCTTCAGGAATTTCGCGTCGAGACTTCTTCCTTCGCTCCGGAGTTTGGACGTGTCCCAGGGGGGCAAGTCATTCTCAACACTCGCTCGGGAACGAATCAATTCCACGGCGGCATCTACGAGTATTTCCGCAACGATGTGCTCGACGCAAACAATTGGTTCGCCAATCAGGCAGGGCAGCCGCGCGCGCCCGAACGTCACAACGATTTCGGTGGGTTTCTTGGAGGGCCGATTCGAAGCGAGAAAACGTTCTTCTTTGTCTCGTATGAAGGCGCCAGGTTGAGGGTACCAAACACCATTGTCACCTCGGTCCCTTCTGAATTTGCTCGAACGACCGCGCCTAGTTCGATAGCTCCCTTTCTGGACGCGTATCCCCAGCCGGATGACAGGACCATAACGCCGGATGTCTATACGGGGACGTTTACGGGCAATTTTTCCAACCCCGCGACACTCAACGCGGGTAGCGTTCGAGTCGATCATACTTTTAATAGCAGATTTTCCATCTTTGGTCGTTACAATGAAGCTCCTTCGCAAGCGGTACAGCGTCGCGGTAGTCTGAACGAGCTAGACACGAGCGAAGTTGACACAAGAACGGTCACTCTCGGTAGCACCATGATGATTGGTGCGCAGCTGTCGAACAGCCTTAGAGGGAACTACTCTGCGCAAGACTCCAGCTTTGCGGATGCCTTGGATTCCTTTGGAGGGGCTGTTCCCCCCAGCTCCAGTTTTCTTGCGCCTAAATTAGCGAATGCGGATAATACATTCTTGGTATTCTTCCCATTCGATACCAGTAATTATTTCATGGGACCGAATGCACGAAACCGGGCCAGACAGATAAACTTTGCCGACGACCTCGCTTTTGCTCGCGGGACACACGGGCTAAAAATCGGAGCCGACTATCGAGCGATATACTCGGATTTCCGGCCGGCCCAGTCTTCTTTATTATATTTTATTCAGAGTATACAAAGCTTTATCTCAACGGGGCAGGCGCTAGAAGTTATCGGTCAATCCGCAAATCCGACTTACATCCTCGCACAATCCACGTCCCTATACGGCCAAGACACATGGAAAGTTACGTCTCGGCTGACGCTTACTTATGGGCTCCGCTGGGAATTGAGCCCGGCTCCTTCGTCGAGGCAGGGATCAAAGCTCGCAGCATGGGAGAATGTTAACAATCCTGCGGCCCTTGCACTTGCTCCTTTTGGAGCCCCACTGTGGAGCACGACCTACACCAATTTTGCCCCCCGAGTTGGGTTTGCGTACACTTTGACTGACAGCAAGGATTTAGTTCTGAGAGGAGGTTGGGGAATGTTTTATGATTTGGCGTCGGACTCTGTCGCGCAATTGAGCCAAGGCTTTGCGTCTCAGGCCGCAAAACCGGCCTTTTTCGTTTCTTTGCCTTTAAGCGACGCGACGCCCTTCATCCCGTCGATTTCACTCCAGCCTCCTTTTCCCAGCATGACGGCTGGTTTTGCACCTGACCTCAAGCTGCCGCGTTCTTATCAGTGGAACGTTGCTTTGGAAAAGTCATTTGGGGGAAAACAGGCGATCTCACTAACCTATGTCGGACAAGCCGGTCGCGACCTTCTGCGACAAGAGGCTCTGAACCAGCCAAACAGCAACTTCTCGGGCACCTTCTATCTGACTGAAAACGATTCGCGATCAAACTACAACGCTTTGCAGTTACAGTACCGCAGATCGCTCACTGCGGGCCTTCAGGCTCTCTTGAATTACACATGGTCCCATTCTCTTGACAGTGCGTCTAACGACGTCGTCCAAGCTATTACAGGTGTAGTTATCTCGGCAGCCAACGACTACGGATCGTCCGATTTCGATGTTCGTCATAGCTTTTCCAGTGCGCTGACATACGCGATTCCTGGCGCAAAGAATGGAGTCCTGGGCCATCTTAGTAGAGATTGGTCCGTTGACACGGTGGTTGTTGTGCGGACTGGTTTCCCCTTCAATGCGAGTTTTACAAATCCCAACGGCCCCGGACCGCGCCCAGACTTAATTCCCGGACAGCCATTCTATGTGTATGGAGCGCAATGCGCGCGCGTTTTTGGACCTGTCACGCAAGGAGGAAATGGTGTTCTCCGGGCGGGACAATCATGCCCCGGGGGGAAGGGCGTAAACCCCGCTGCATTCAGTGCCACGGGACCCGTGGGTCGGCAAGGGACCGAAGGGCGAAACGATATTCCTGGCTTCGGATTTACTCAGGTAGATCTTTCACTCGGTCGAAGATTTCCCATCACGGAGCGCTTGAATATTCAGTTTCGCGCGGACGCGTTCAATCTTTTCAACCACCCCAACTTCCTAAATCCAATCCCCGAGGTTAATGGAGCCCCTTCCTCTTATCTCTCGGGAGTTACGCTGAATCAAGGACTTGGGGGATTGAATCCGCTCTTCGCAGCAGGCGGTCCTCGGTCGTTGCAGCTCTCCCTCAAGCTGGCATTTTAGTTGTTCTATGGCTCGCAGAGCGAAAGAGCAGGCCAGGAAAGTGAGAATCACATTAGTATTCATAAGAGGGGCAATCGAAAACTCTACATCGCAATCGCGATTGTACTCAATCTGGGAGTGCTATTATCCGTCGAGTCCACTTATGGACAGTCGTCATCGCCAAGGAAATTGGAAGTGAGCTTGTCCCGAGTTGCACGAATTACACCGGATGCCAGCGGCAACTACAATTTTTTCCGCGTCGCTGTGGCACCGGACGATGATCGTCACGCGATGATTTGCACATTGCGCTTTAGCTTGAAAACCAATGAGTTTTCGGGTGAGGTTTTTACTTCTGCAGATGCGGGCGAAACGTGGACTTCACGTCTCGTTGACGCATCAAGCCGCGAAGTCAGCGAAGATGCTTGTGCTTTCGGCGAGGCGGGAAATGCGTTCTTCGTGGCGCAGCCATGGAATGTCAGGGATCCCTATGCACCTCATGCATCGATTGACCAGAGTGAGATGCATCTCTATCGCTCGTCCACTTACGGCGAAAGCTGGCCGGCATTCCTAACATCACAATTTGTCGACTATGCCCGCATCGCTGTTGATTTTGGACTCGAAAGCCCTTTTAGAGGTAGGGCCTATATTGTCGGCAACAGAACAGGAACGGAGGACTACCCACTCTTCGCAATTTTGAACGATGGTAAGCAATTGATAATGGCACAGCAGCCTGAATCGATCACCAATTCCCATAGTGGGCAGTATCCCCGCTCGCTAATTGTCCTAAAAAACGGTGACGCCCTCGCAAGCTATTTGTCCATAAGCAAGACTTCAGCGGGCATCTCAGTCAATGCCGTCGTAACGGCGACGCGCGATGGAGGCAAGACTCTCGCTGACCCTATCATTATCGAGCGGGATATCTGCGCCAGCGTTGGATCACCGTCCATCGCCGAGATTCCACGGAGTGGGACCGTTGTTGCCTTCTACGCGGTCAAGAATGGCACTTCCTGTTCACCGATTCTGGCGAGCTCTGATGACAAAGGAAGAACGTGGAAACGACTGCCCATATCGTTGCGAGAGAAGACAGAGTCTCTTAATGGCCCGATTATCCAGCCGGGTAGTATTGCATTTAAAGCCGATGGTATTGGGCTGCTAACATGGTCCATTAACAAGTCAATATACGCTGGTATCTTCGAGCCGTCATGGCAACTGGTATGGTCCGGGGAAATATCGAGTAGACTCCCCGGAGAGGGGATCAATGTTGCACCCTACGTTCGGGGCGATGACCGTTTCGACGGCGGCGCTGACGCCGATATGGATATCTCACTGCAGTTCGGATTTCAAGAGTACACCGAAGTCGATGCCGTCTCGCAGAACGATGGCGGTTTTATGGCCGTTTGGCGCCAGGATGACGGCCAACTATATTGTCGCTCCATTCGAATAGGATCGGCCGCCGTTCCGAGCACGCTAGCGGTTGTGCCCAATAGAGATATCACTGCGATGGTTCGCTACGAGGCAAGAAATATAACGTTCGACAAGAATACGAATTCATTTGAATACGATCTCGCGCTGGTGAATGGGTCAGATTCTCCTTTGACAGGCCCGTTTCTGCTTAAAATAAAAGCCGTAACGACAACAGTAGGCCCCGTAACTCTCGAGGACGTTCAAGCGAATGAAATCCTGTTCGTCGCAAAGAGGTCAGCAACGCTGCTCCGAGGGGAACATACTTGCGCGGTACGCTTGCGTATTCAGGCTTCCCCCGAAGCGTTTGAGAAGATTACTTCACCGTTGAGTCATTTTCCGCGAATAGGGATCATAGCGCGGGCATATGAGGGACACTTCATAGAACAACAATAGGATTTGTCACTGAGTGGCTCCTGTACTTCACGCAGAAGCCGGATACGGCTCACCGATTAGCTTTCGAACCACTCCACGCGAACACGCAGCTACTCGTCGGCCTTCATGTAGGGGAGGTGGCTTTTTCAAAATCCGGCCCTAAGGCGTCCGCAACGTTGTGATGTAATTTCAACTGCACGGATTCAATCGCGGCAACAGCAGACAGAACGCTTACTTCGGGTTTGATATAGGTCATGATTGTCACCTCCTTTCTGCTCAGGAATGCTTTCGGTCGAAAGATGCTTAAACTTAAGAATAGCGCTTAGCAAAAAACGCACATTGTCGCAATCTCGTTAGAGACTGTTATTCACCATTGGTACATTACAAGGCGCAATTTGAGGCGCCCAGCGACGGGCGCCCCCGTTCTCTATTCGTCAGCCTGATAGGCCGCTGAAGTCCGCCAAGGGAGCGTACTAACTACGTCCTCGACATTGTTGAACATCTTCTGGCTTTGATTCTGAACCGCCTCGACCGCACGGATCACGTTAATAACTTCGGGCTTGTTGTAGGTCATGGTTTTCACCTCCTTTCTGTTTTAGGTTGCTGCCATTCCAAAGAACGCAATTGTAGAAGTGACTCATCGATACGGGAGGAATGTTTCTGGTTTCGTCTGGTGCAATCCTCGCCTGTACCGACACCATGAAAACACGATATGAGGGCGCCCGGCGCCGAGCGCCCCAGTTCTTACCTATTCATCGGCCTCATAGGCCGTTGAAGTCTGATTAGGAAGCAACGAACTCGTCGCATCCGTGATGTTCGGGTGTTGTTTTGCGTTTTGGGTCTGAACCGCCTCGACCGCACGCATCACTTTGATAACTTCAGGCTTGTTGTAGGTCATGGTTTTCACCTCCTTCCTTTAGGAGATTTTTTCCTCAGCTGAGACCATTTTCGGTGGTGAATGCTTTAGTAACGCTGACGTGGTGTCGCATCCATCGCCTAGAATTCCACGATTGCTTAGGCTTACCAGCCAGGACTCGACGCTAAGCCCTCGCATTAAAGTGACAAGTGGTACTTCTTGGCCGTGACGGACACCTTTCAACGCAGCCAAAAACCTATCTGCGTCAATCACCCCAAGCGAACTGCTAACCATTTGTTGCGTCAGCTTTGCCAAACCGTTCCATTCCTTCGAGATGGACGCCATCGGTGCTCTGGCGACGAACGCTTTACGTTTCCTATTGAGCAGTTCGTCTGGGACGATACCGACGAGGGCTCGACGCATCAAGGATCGGCGCTGGCCGGGCCGGACGAGCTGCTCTCGTGGAACGGCATACATGAATTCAAGCAAGCCGCGATCTAGATAGGGGTAACGATCTTCTCGGGGCATATCTGCCGACAGTGCTGAGCACAAGAGTTGCCTTCGCACCGCATCAAGCGTGGCTATGTTGTCTTGAAAGCTGGGAAGCGGACCGAACAGTTTGAGCCTGGATTCATATCCCTGCAAGGCCCCTCGATTCCGTCGAGCAAACTGAGGATTCAACCAGAGAGGCGGCTGCTTGTACTTCGTGACACCGACGAGTCCGGTCGGGAAAAATCCTCTAGTCCCTTCTAAGAACAGATGGAACCAAGGTTTTCTCTTATTAAGTGCCCAACCTTTGAGTTGATGAACGAGCCTCCCGAATTGGCGCGTTGCGAGAAGATCCTCAAGTTCGGGTATCGGAGTTGGTACGCCGCCGGTGACTTCGTCACCGCCGATGCCGGAGAGCACGACGCGATTCCGTTGCGAAGTCATGCATGCAATGAGCCGCTCATCTGCTTTTCCGCCTGAACCCGGTGTCGCGGCAAAACGACCGTTGTCAGAATCGATCTTGGCTCGACCGTGAGAGCTAACGTCGATGTGGGTGCCGGTGCGGCCGCGTTTTTCTTCGACTCTGGTGAAGTAGGGGCGCTCGTTCCAGTTGGGTTCGGAGTCGTCGTAGTAGGAGATGGTGTCGAGGCGCGGGGTTTCGGCGGAGCCGCGGGCGATGATGGTGTCGGCCATGCACACGATGGAGGAGGAGTCCATGCCGCCGCTGAGCTCGGCGATGATGGGGCTGTCGGAGCGCAGTCTGCGGCGGACGGCTTCACCGAAGACGGCGCGGAAGTGCTCTTCGTATTCGGCGTCCGTGTTGTAACGGATGCGCTTACTTGGGTCGAATTCCCAATACTTGCTGATGGTGTGCTTTTCCGCTCGTATCGCTACGAAGGACGACGGCGGGATGGAATGAATGCCGACGTAGGGCGTCAAATGAGCGGCAGGGAAGAACGAGAACCAGCCGGCGATGTACTCTTCGTTGAGCGCGAAGGAATGGCCCGCGAACAAGACGAGGGGGTCGAGAATAGTGCTCCAAGTGATTTGGTCTTTTTCAATGGAGTAGTAGAGGTGGCGAGTGCCGATGGGATCTTTGGCGAGTATCAGTGAACGCGACTGTGGATCCCAGATGGAGAGCGCCCAGTCGCCAATGAGCTTGGCGAAGCATCCGGCGCCCCACTCTTCGTAAGCTGCGGCGACGATGGAAACATCGGTGGAGCTGATTGTCACGCGATCGCGCAAATGGAGGATGAGGTCGGCGCGATTGTCCAAGCGGCCGTCCCAGGTGATGATGGCGCCTAAGTCCGTGACATGAGGCTGTGATTCGCGGCGCGATTCCTTGGTGGTATGAAAGGCGCGATAGAGGATGCAGGTGTTGGTTTTGTTGTATGAGCCGCCGTCATCCGGACCATACGGAGCGATGACCGGCTTCACCTTTTCGAGATAGCTCCGATCCACCGGTTTGCCATCCATATTCCATCTTCCAAACTGGATGCTCATGATGTTTTCCTTCGCGTGAGCTTTGCAATCTGTAACCGACTACAATCTGCGAATGAACCTTGCGGCTGAGCCTTTAGCACCGATCTAGAACTGAGTACATTTCGTGCATGTACGGCTTATCGTTGACGACGCGGCCATCCACTTCGACCCAGGCGTGAGCTTTGAATGGCATTTGCTGCGCGCCAATAACCATTTGCGCGGGGACGCCATACTTTTTCAGGAGGCAGGCTGTGGCTGCGGAGCGCTGCAAGCAGAGCGCTTCCTTGTAATACCAGATGCAGGCCATGTCGATGGCATAGTTGATGCGTTCGATGTCATCGGACGCTGGAGTGCGCGTCCCCACTGGATAGTTGCGGACCTTGTCGTAAAGCGCCGCGAAATTTCCGCGCGCCAAGTACAGGTCGAACTGGATCAATCTCAAATACGCTTTCAGCACAAGAAATGACATACGAAGCCCTCTCTTTCACGCCGGCAACTGCAATTGATCACAAAGAAAAGCCATGCGATCCGTCAATGCTTCAATTCGTTCGCTCAAAGGGAGCACAGGCGAATGCCCTCGAAACTTGTTGTAGTCGAGAAAAATAGGGTGCTCGGAAACATTTGCGGCCTGTAGTCGGGCTGTCATTTTGCGGGCGTGGAGGGGATTGCAGTTGCGATCAGCGTCACCGGAGACGATCATCGTTGCGGGATAGGGCACGTCTTGCCGGATCTGTTGATAGGGTGAGTATTTTGCGAGGGCGGTAAAATCGTCGGGGTCATCCACAGTGCCGAACTCATCTTTCCAAACATGCGCATTGTCAAACAGGTGGTAACGAAGCATGTCCAGCATCGGAACCATGCAGACGACGGCGCGAAACAGATCGGGCCGTTGCGTTAGGGCCGCTCCTACGAGCAGACCTGAGTTCGAGCCGCCAAAGATGGCGAGCCTTCCGGGAAAGGTTCGGCCTGTTTTGATGAGCCATTCGGCTGCCGAAAGGAAGTCGTCGTAAGCGGTCTGACGGTTGCGCCGCTTCGCGGCTTTGTGCCATTCCACTCCGAATTCCGATCCGCCACGAATGTTCGGCAGCGCAAAGAGGCAACCACGCTCCATGAGAAAGGCTACGAAGATGCTGAACTGCGGCGTCATGGAAATACCGTAACCGCCGTAAGAGGTCATAATTGTCGGATTGCCGCTTCCATTGAGAACGTCGCGACGGCCGACAAGGTACATGGGAACTCGTGTGCCGTCTTTGGACATGAACCAAATCTGAGAATGGCTATAGTTACCGGGATCAAAGGGGATGCTGCGCTTTGTCCAAAGCGTCCGATTGTTGTTCTTCGCCGAATAGCGAAAGATTCCGATGGGTTCAGTAAATGATTCCGTTTCGATGAGAAGTTCGTCGCTGTCTGGCGAACCGCCAATAATGTGGACGGTTTCGTCGCTTCGAATGGGCATCTCGCCTAGCGCTTTGCCTGAAAAATCAAAGATACGGATTTGATGAGTCATCTCCTTCATGTAGGAGGCATAGATGCGGTCGCCAACAACGAGCCAATTGTTGATTGGAGTGTCTGTCTCTGGGACTACATCAATCCACTCGTGTTGTCCGCTGTCGCGAAGCCGGATTTCGACGATGCGGCGATTTGGCGCATCGCGGTCCGTAATGGCGAGAATCCTGTCATCGAGTGACCGCAGGCCAAGGGAATAGTCGATTCCACGAAAAATCGGTTCTGGCTTCTCATTCCCGTCGAAAGGCCTCAGGTAAATATCTGTGAGTGTTTTTTCAAGAAATCGATATGTGAGGAAGATAAGGCGTTTGCTGTCTGAAAATAGACCAAGCCGAATCTTCTCGTCCTCACCCGCAAAGAATATCTCCTGGTCTTCGCCGATTGGTGCTCCCAATACGTGGTGGTATGCAGCGCGATAGAAGGGCCGCTTCGCGTCCACCGCTTCTTGAACGTAATAGAAACTCTTGCCGTCCGGAGCGAAGGCAAATCCCCGCAAGTACCCGCGGGGGAGGAAATCGGGAAGGCGCTTACGAGTATCGATATCGAGCAGCTCAAAGGTTCCCGTTCTCTCTCCCCCTTCTTTCACTTCGTATAGCAGGAACCGACCATCGGGGGAAACACAAACCAGCTTCACGGCGGTATGGCTGCCGGTGCCCCGTTCGAGCGGGTCAATTAGCAGAAGATCCCCGCCGTCTGCACTCTCACGCATATAAATGCAAGGCTGCTCCTGCTCAGGGAGCCGTTTACGGAAGAAGTAGCGGTTGCCGGCCTTCCGTAGTGAGTCATGAGTTTCAACGGCGAGGAATTCCCGGATCCGCCGACGTATGAGTTCTCGGCCTGGAATTGCATCCAAATAATGTCGCGCGTAGCGGGTTTGTTCTTCAATCCAGGCGCGCGTCCGCGGCGAATCCTGGTCTTCGAGCCAGCGATACTCGTCCGTCACGGGTACGCCGTGCAGGATTTCAGTGACTGGTTCCTGTTTCGAGAAGGGCGGAGGATTCAGACGCGCGTGCATTCAAGGCTCCTGTTCTCAAGGCCATCGACTTCGCGCTTCATTCGGCGAACCAAGCTGCGGAAATATCCTGCGGCTCTCGGACTGGTGAACGTCTCTGGCTGACGCCACGTGCCGCTGAAAACTGCATAGGCGAATACAGCAATGAGCGGTGCGAGTGCGAGTGAGTGCGAGACGGTGGAGGGTGGAGTGAACCGCTGCCATGGGGAAGCATAAGCAGAGATTAATTCTTCGCGTCGGTCAGCGTAGTCCGGGCGAAGGCGTGCAAGATGTTCGAGCAGGTACTGAAATGTCACAAACGGATGGCCAATGGCCGCCTCGGCCCAATCGATGAATGTGCAGCGGTCGCCGGATACCAAAATATTTCCGGGATTTAAATCGAGATGATTCAGGGCATCTGGAATACCGCACGCTGCAAGAAGCGAGAGAGTCTCTTTGATTCGCTTATTAAGGTCAAGGATTTCTTCGGACGTCAGGATTGAAGGAGTTGTCTTGATTTGCTGTTTCATGAGTTTGTCCATGATCGCGAAGAATTCATCTGAGGAATTGAGGAGTGAGGAAACTGTGATGTCGCGGCAGCCTGCGGTAATAAGGCGTGGCACTTCGTGAAGTGATGCAATCTGAAATTCCGCCAAACGTGCCGAAATTGTCTTCCACGTAGAGAAATTGGAATTAGTGTCAGGCGAAGTCCCTTCCGCCTCCGTCGTAAGCCACGCGTTCCACTCTGGATGAACTGCAAGGATTGGGGGGAGGTATTCTGGGAAAAGCGCGGCAAGAATGGAGACGATATCCAATTCGTGGGAGTTCGGTTTTCCTACGGCCTTGAACCAGACAGCAGAGCCTGTTGTTTCGAAGCGCATCAAGCTGAATGAAGCGCTCGCGTTGAGTTGCCGGAAATTGCCCGTGAGTTTGATCTTCAAGGGTTCAATCTGCTGCGCAATCCACGTGCACATCTCGCGCAGCCATCCTGGTTTGGCAAATGGACCTTCACTCCGACTTTCATCGTGGTGGGAGAGAGTCCTGAGGGCACTGCAAATCCTGCGGGAATCCTCCGCATCGCGAAAGGACGCAACCGTCAGCGAGGCAAAGGGAACCCAGGAAGCTTTTGGTGGGAGTGGCCCATCCGGACGGACGCATTCCATCGCCTGAAAAAGAGTGCGCGATGTCTCGCTTGTTGGCGGCTCGGGAGGGCACGTAAAAAGAGAATAGGCACCGAGGTTTAAGTTGGTTTTCACTGCGTCTCTGATTGGCTCCGCTACTCTTTCCCACCGGGGAATATCAACGGAGGGAAGTAAATGGTAAGGACCATCCGGCAGACACAGGAGTTCGGACCCATCACGGCGAGTAATGATGAGACGGTAAGTGTCCCTGTCGTCTTGTTGTTGTGTGTTCAAATCAGCCACCCGTGCGGTCTATGCGCCGCCATCTTGCGCGCGAGACTCGAGAAGCCGGTGCTTTTCGAGGCACTCCAGGAATTCACGAACGTCCCGTTCGACAATGTCGCGGCGAATACCGAATTTGCGGCTGATGTCCTCGACCATCTGGGTTTCCGGGCAACCGCGCTTCAGCATTTCTAGGATTTTGGAGCCCACAAGATTGAGCGTGAACATTTGGCCGTGATGGATGTCGAGAACGACTGCCCCGTCGCGGTCGTGAGTGCTTCGCACTCCTTCGGCTATTTTCAGCAAGGGGTTCCCCTTTCCCGGTGATTCCAACCTCCCTGAGAATATGTGAAGGACAATCCCACGAATGCACTCTGACATCCACAAGCGCGTTCATTTGTTCGTGAATCAGGAGATGGAATTTGCAAAATACTCTGAACAGAGAAGTTAGGACCGCATAACGCGAGACTTGCCACGGTGCATGCGTTCAGATTCGGGTCATGTTTTGAAGAATTTGAGTGAAGAGTTTGTCTTTGTCTGTGGGGGAATCTTCTTCAGGACAGATTTTGAGAGCGAGTTACCTCCGAAGTGCGCTGCAACTTCGCATAGAAGCTCCCAGAAGTTTTCAGTTCGCGGTGATGCCCGTCTTCGACGATTCTGCCATGGTGGAAAACAAGAACGCGGTCCATCCATGCAACGTTTCCGAGGCGATGCGAGATGAAGATGATTGTGACTCCTGGCAGCAATTCGGGAATCTTACGGAGGATCGAAAGCTCCGCTGGAGGGTCCAGCGCGGAAGTCGCTTCGTCAAGAATCAATATCCGGGGCCTGCGCAACAGGGCACGAGCCAGGGCGAGTCTTTGGCGCTGACCACCGGACAGCTGACAGGCGGCTGGGCCCAGGGGCTCCGACAGTCCGTGTGGGAGCGATGCGACAAAAGAGCGGAGCTCAAGTAAACCGATGATTTCTTCCAGTTGCCGAACGCCGATGAGTGGATTCCCTAGTCGAAGATTCTCTGCCAGAGTTTCGTCGAATAGAACCGGAATGGCGGGTACGTAGCAGACGAGTGAGCGAAACTGTTTCAGCGGGATATATTTGACTTGCGATTCCCCGATGGTCATGGAGCCGCGGTCGGGATCGTAAAGCCGCGCAGCTAGTTTCGCAAACGTGCTTTTGCCCGCACCATTTTCACCTACGATGGCGACGTGCGCTCCGCTCTCTATATAGAGGCTGGGGATCGTCAAAAAGCCTTTCTGTCGCGCGTATCCGAAAAACACGCCTGTAAATCGAATATTGCACACCGTAGAGGGCGGCATCTCGGGGCCACAGTTTTGATCCGTCACAGTTGGGCGCAAGGCCAGAATTGCTTGGAGACGACGGATACTGGAAAAGGTTCGCTGCGCTCGTGCGTACGTTTCGAGGGCACCACTTAGGGGGTCAAAGAGTTGGAAAACATAGCTGTAAAATGCGACGAGGCCTCCCACGGTCATGACGCCACGGAGAGCTGCCCAGGCACCGAAACCTATGATGACCGCTGCTGCTGCGGCTATTGGGAGATTTGTCCAACTTGTGAATTGGACGCTGCCGGCGGCGAGTTTTGATTGGGATCGTGCCACGTCTGCAAAGAAATGAAAGGCTCGTCTTTCCTGCCTCTTTTCCTGCTGTAGTTGTTGAATCTGCAGGACCGAAGACATGTGCTCTTCAAGGAAAGCGCTCAGTTCCGCTCTGGTGGCGTGCACCTTGTCGGATCGTTCCGCGAGCAGGCCGCGAAAATGGTGACGGCCGAGAACGAACGCCGGAATTGCGGGAAGAACTAGCGCAGTCAATCGAGGGTTCAAGATCAGCATCGCAGAGAGAGTGAAAGTGGTCACAAGCGCCGTGCGCAGAATGGCGGGAGCCAGGTCTGACCCGAAATACGCAACCTCCTCGATCGGCTCGCGAAGTGTATAGAGTCGCGCTCCCACGGAAGTGTTCTCATGGTATTCGGCGGATAGAGAATCTAACCTTTCAAGGACTTCCTTTCGGATAGAAACCACTGTTCGTTGTGAGGACAGAAGCGTGAGATACATTCCAAAGCTCGACAGGATGGGCCGCAGTTCGGAACTGAGGAAAATAGCGGCTACTGCGCACACCAGGAGGGCAATGTTGCGATTTGGGAGGACGCGGTCGATTACCCACATCAGTACGAGTGGATTGACCAGGGCAAGCACGCTCCCTGCCGTAAGGCAAAAGAAGCTGGCCAAATGCCATGCAAAAAGAGGCCGGATTCTGACGTACAGCCACATCAATTCCGAAGGAAGCATGTTCCGTATGAATTCCGAACGGCGGGTGCGATTCAGCCCGATGGATTAACGTAAGCGCGTTGGCAGGTTGGTGACCAGAACAAAGCCAAAATGTTCGAGATTCCGACATGGGAGGATGAAAAGCGATGAAAACAAGGTAACAATGGGTTGTGAGATGAAAGCTACGCTGTTCGCCGGAGGGTCAACTTCTGGCTGCAATCCTTCTCAGCACAGTCACAACCTGGCCGACTATCTCTTCCTCGCCTCCACTCTCGTAAGGTTTCGGACTTGAGGGCCTCGCAGAGAGCGGGTGGAGTACGGTTGTCTTGCCCGCCAGAGCGAACCGCCCACAGAAGTACGATCCGTCGCGCCGGGCGAGGAGATATACAGGCTGCTTCCACTCCGGCTCCGATTCCGAAACGAAGGGTGTTTTCATGCGTTGGTTGACAACTAAGAATGCTGCACCTCGCAGTGGGGCATGAAACTCTTGCCCCATTTCTCCGACCCAGAACACATCGCGAAGTGCGAGGCGCGACATGCCGGAGAGTTCCGGAAGTGCGTTACGGAGAAAGAAAGGGATCTCTTCGAAGCGGTCCACGAGAATACTGAGGAAAGAACCTCCTTTCGTTTCCTGTGGCTCTCGATCTTTACGGCGTGAACTGGGAGCCCAATGTGTGCTTTCTGTTAATTCTTGTGGAATCGCTCTTTGCCCGAGTTTGTCCATAACGAGGCCCGACGCTCTCAGAAAGTGCCAAAACCCGATGGAGTAGAGCATGCAAAGCGTCACGACCTTGTGGATGTGCCGTGGGGGTGCCTCGGCGGATTCGTAATCGGAGAGAGAGCCGATGGCTGTGAAATATCTTTGATCGCCGAGTTCCTGCGCAAGCCTGGCACTCATGGCTGATGCCTGCCGGAAAGATAAGCCAGCGCGCTGCCTACATTTGCGGAGCAAATGAGGCAAGTCAATGCCAGGAGCATCCGGTCGAAGGAGTTCCCGGCTCTTCGGGGTTGGGAGCGTTCGGAAACCTGAGGCAGCGCTCCCCTTTTTGAGGCTCCTAATTTCCATATCTATCGTCCCCAGGATTTTGAGTTCGGTTCCGACCTGAAGTTCCATGCGCGGCGCGGTTAGTTTTGTCGACACGAGCGCGACCCTGTGTGGCGCAACTTTTTGCAGGCGGCAGCAATTCAGACCCTGAGCGTGTTCCACGAGGAAGAGATCATGTGAGACTTTGCCGCCCATTGCGGCGAGCCTAAGTTCGGAAGCACGGGGATCGGCCCGAACAACGCTGCCTGGAAGCAGTTCGGGGAAGCAGAAGTCATCCTCGGTCCCGACCTTCGCATAGATGAAGGGCACCCTGTTGGTTCGCTCCAGTGCGGCGACTCGTTCCGTGACATTCTGGGTGAGGATCTGAATGAGCGGAGTTATCCGCGGAGGGGGATCGCCTTTCCCCTCGAACCATTGAACAAGCGCGTGTCTATCATAGAGGTCTGAGTCGAGAAGCATTGTCTGCGGGAATGAAAGGCGTAATTGTAAGCGCGGAATGTCGTCCAGATGGAAGCCGAACACGGACAGCCAATGAATGAGACTGTAGCCGGAGACGCAACTGAGTGCGATGAGTTGATAAACATTAGGCGTGAATCGCCCGTCGCGCAAATCAAAGTAGAGGTTATGAGGAATGTGATAGCGCGATTGTCCGGGAAACAATTTCCGAGATTCTTTGGATACCTGTGACAGAGTGATGTTGTTCCGGTTAAGTATTTCGCGAAGTATCTCTGCTGATTTGGGGTCCGGGTGGAGCGTCGTTTTTCCACTCGAAGCCTCATTCGGACGTTTTAATGATTTCGTTTTCCCAAATTCGGAGCGCTTCTGGTGTCGCATGGGGACGTGACCGGCCTTTCGGCAAAAAACCAGACGTGCATAGGGAAAATCGAAGGCGAAGTGTGAAAAAAGTGATTGCTGACCGTATTTGAGACCGGGCTCCCAGTAATTAGCAAAAAGGGCATGTAGCGTACTTTTGACATCATTTGTATGGACAGTTAACGATGCGCTCGTTATTATTCGCGCGAGATGGGGTCACGGAGTCCTAGCTCGCGCCCTGGAGAACGCCTCAAAACGCTCCGAGAAAGTCTGCGTTTGTCGCTCCGGGAGGTTGAACGACGGGGCCAGAAACTGGCCCAAGTGAAGGGCAATCCGGATTACCTAATCTCCCACTCCTGGTTGCGGACGATCGAAAATGGCACGTACGTTCCTGGGATTCATAAATTTTACTCGCTGAGTGTCGTTTACCATCGTCGGTGCGAGGAGCTCCTGGCGCTCTTCGGGGTCAACCTCTCGGACGCAGCCAAGGACCAGGCGATGTTCACATGGCCTGCAACCCACCTTGTGGGCGACTCGCCGGATACGGACGAAGGCACAATCCCTTTTCCGGTGCGAGTGCGCCAGGAATTCCATGCCGAGGGGACGCAACTTCTAACGAGACTGGTGCAAGTGTGGGGAGAGGTGCCGGTGACCCTGATTCGGCAACTCGATCTACGGAAGGCGCTCTACGGCTATCTGGGTCTGCGCGACTACTCACTCTTCCCGGTAATCCTGCCGGGGTCGTTCCTGCAGATCGATCCGACAGAGACAAAGATCAAGACTGGGGTCTGGCGAGAGGAATTGGAGCGTCCGATCTATTTCATCGAACTCAGAGATGGTTACGCCTGCGGTTGGTGCGAATTAAGAGACGGATATCTCAGTCTGGTTCCACACATCACCTCACCGCAGCCGATTCGCAGGTTCTCCCATCTTAATGAGGCCGAAATAATCGGCAGAGTCACGGGAGTAGCTATGAGGATTGTCGGGGGTGGATTGTCTGCACTGTCTGAATTACCCCAAGGGGGCCACGCCAAGCCGTAGAGGTGAGACTGATCTCGGCCCGCAAACTTTGCGTTCAACGCTTAGGCTCGTGTTTTGTACCGGAGGCACCCGCAACCTCGGTCCAAGAATCTGAGTTAGCGAACACGGTAGTTTTACTTTATGATGCGAGGCCACGGATTTTAACGGAGGACACCAAGATGATTATCGGGGATCGCCTGCGGGAATTGCGCGAGGGAAAGAAGCTCTCTCAGGGAGACATCGAGAAGAGAACCGGGCTGCTGCGATGCTACATTTCGCGTGTCGAGATGGTGAGGAGCCACCGAAGCTGCCGAACCTGCTAAAACGGAAAACCACCGACGACATCGTTTGGGGGAGTTCGGGGAAACAGGCGGTGTACCTTCATAGATTGAGAAAGTGCCTGAGCAAAGCAGGAGATCCCGACCGGAAGTTGTTACTCGCCATGGCACAAAAAATGGTCGCGGGGCGCAATCGTCGCCCTCATGCTGCGGCGTAAGATCACGAGGAAACCTTCAACGTTCGTCGCCGGAAATACTCGTGCCGCGCGACTGGCGCGGCACGAGTGGACCCGCTGGTTTGTTCCCTACTTCGGGTTCCCCCTTGTCGGCTTGCTCTTCTTGCGAGTCGTCCCATTGGTTGATTTCGAGAGTTCCTGACGGACAGCCGCGGACAGTTTCGCGGTGTCGATTTTGTAGCGAGCGGCGGTGCGCGCCAAGTTCGAGTCCTTCGCAAGGGACTGACGCGGGTTGTATCCCGGGCAGTACAGGTCTGTCGCGAGTGCACACACGACAAGGAAGTGCTGCACTTCCTGCGTGCTCATCTCGCGGATGGCCTTCCCCGCGATGGTCTTGTAGTCCACGGTGCTGCCGCCCCATGAGGCTTTGGACTTTTTCTCCTCCCAACCGTAGACGCGGCACAGACGGCGGTGATTGTCATGGCCCAGCCGCTCGAAATAATCGAGCGCGGCCATTTCGAGGTCAAGGCGCGACAGAGTCGCTGAGAGTTTCTTCCGGATGGCGTCAAGAATGCGTACACGTGTTTGTTTCTCGAGGCGTTCGGCAAACAGTTCCTTGGCTCGCGCTGCACGCTCCTGCGGTGTCGCTTGGTAGTGTGTGACGCGGGCATGGACCGCGCACTTTTCTTCCCTGCACACGTGAAGCACTTTGCCGGCTTCTGGTCCGTCAATCACAACGGCGGGTTTGGTCTGTGGGCACTCGCCTTTCTTCACGGTGCGGTATTGCCCGTCATAGAGCACGTCGGCCTTTCGGGCCTTTGCTTGCCATGCCGGGGCTTGCGACACGCGCAGCGGTTGCTCGCCTGACTCTTCCAAAGGCTTGATGCGAATCTGCACGAGGGCTTCCACTTTTGCGCGGTAACAGGCCCGGTCGGTGCAAATCGACTTCTTCTGCCCTACTGCCTCAGGAAAGAGGAGCGGATTAGTCCCGGTGCGCTTCGGGCAGCGCGAGCAACTTCCCGCTGCTGGAAGCAAGGTGTCGTCCTGCGTGTCGAAGGGAGCATTGGTCAGGTCCAAATGGATTTCCCGCTCAATCCACTGGCGGAGTTCCCGCACGGTGGCCGCCTCTGCCTTCTTGTCTTTCAGAAGAGCCGCCGTTGTCCGGTGGTGCGGGAAGCATTCAACAAGGGCACGGCGCTGATCATCCGGTGTCAAACGGGCCATCTCAAACGCGTGCGCGACGGTCAGTTGTCCGCTGTAGAACGCTTGTTGGACTTCGTCTACGAGGTGCATCAAACGCAGCCGCGCATAGACGTATTTCTCTGACCGCCCGATTTTCTCGGCCAGCGTCTCGACCGTGTAGGTTTCGGGTTGCAGGTGCATTAAGGCGGCATAGCCTCGCGCCTCGTCTAGTTCATGCACGTCGGCGCGTTGCAGATTCTCGATGAGTTGGAGTTCGAGGCATTCCGTGTCGGTGAGTTCGCGAACGCTTGCCGGAATCGTTTCTCGTCCCGCGATTCGAGAAGCGCGGTAGCGCCGCGCTCCCGCCACGAGTTCAAAGAAGCCGTCCATACCGCCCGGCAAAGGACGGACGAGAATGGGCTGGAGGACGCCGTGCTGGCGGATGTTGTTGGCGAGTTCCGCCAACTTCGCTTCGTCAAAGGTTCGTCTTGGATTTGTTTTCGATTCCTGAATGCGATTGAGAGGGATGTCCTGAACTGAGGACACCACCGGAGGTATCGTGTTGCTCGGATTTACTGCGACGGCGGTATTCATTTTCGTTTTCTCCTTTTTCTCTTTTCTTGAATCAATACTCTTCGGGCAAAAGTACAGTTGTTACGGAACGGTCGGCTTCGGTGATGACCCAAACCTTGACCTCTGCATTGGTGCGGTAACTGCTCAAGAGCCGAAACCCGCGTTTCAGGCCGAGTTCGTTTTCCTTGCAGTCGTCTTTATCGATGTCTCCCCAATCACCGCAAACATGCCTCGACAGAAAATCGAGTGGTGTCTGTCCGGCTTTCGCGAGAGCGGCCAGTGCGCCGGGTGTGGCGACGAGTTGGCCGAGGTTAAACAACGGCTTTCTTTCGGTTTGTTGCATGGGATTCTCCTGTTTTTGAATTTGGGTTGTGTTCCTCAGAGGCGCGGCCTGAGCCGCGCATGAAAAACAAATGCCCTTCATGGCGGTCCCCGGCGACTAGCCGTCCGCGCTGTCAAGGGCGCGGGGTGTGCGTTCATCGCAGCGAAGCGGAGACCCTTGACAGAAGAAGCGGGCGTCTAG
>Ga0210400_10000432_pt1 | contig 47146 bp, 36 predicted proteins | sample IncBWH26MmetaG_FD_155456 | JGI IMG/M metagenome (GOLD analysis project Ga0210400, IMG submission 155456) | Forest soil microbial communities from Barre Woods Harvard Forest LTER site, Petersham, Massachusetts, United States - Inc-BW-H-26-M | ecosystem: Environmental > Terrestrial > Soil >... | reverse complement strand
GTTGGCGGCCCACCGCGTGGCCACATACGGCGTTTCGTGCAAGACCGGCGCGCGCCGGTTGCTGAGAAGGCCGTACCACTGGGTCAGCGCCTCGGCAATCATCAAAGTAATCATGAGCGCGAGGGTCATCGTGACCGCGGCGTCGAGGCGGAGGTTGAAAATAAGGCGCTGCGTTTCCGCGATCTTGGCGGCGGGAATCAAACCATTCGCGATTTGCGCGGCCAAATCATTGGCGCCGGAGAGAAAACCGATGCGCGGATTCGCATCGAAGATTTTTGCGTAGGCGGCGGTCATGGTGATGGTTGTGAGCGCGGTCATGGGAACGATGGTCACCCAAAGCCAGCGGAGACGCCCCATTTTCATCAAGATGGTCGTGGCCAGGACGAGCGCGACCACCGCCAACAATTGATTGGCGATGCCGAACAGCGGCCACAGCGAATTGATTCCCCCCAGCGGATCGATCACGCCTTGATACAGGAAATAGCCCCACATTCCCACGATCAGCCCGCTTGAAAGCAATATTCCGGGAAACCAGCTGGTGCGCGCGAACGGCTTCCAGATGCGGCCGCCGAGTTCCTGCACCATGAAGCGGCCCACGCGCGTGCCGCCGTCCAGCACGGTGAGTACGAAAAGCGCTTCGAACATGATGGCAAAGTGATACCAGATGCTGAGCAGGCGCTCGCCGCCGATGGTGTTGGAAAAAATCTGCGCCATGCCAACGGCGAGCGACGGCGCCCCGCCAGTGCGATTCAAAAGAGTTTTCTCTCCGACGAGGCGCGCAAGGTCCGTCATCGTCTGCGCTTGAAGAGGAAAGCCCCATTGGCTGATGGTGGCGGCAGCGGCAGCAGGTGTGGAACCCACGATGCTGGCCGGGCTATTGATGGCGAAATAAACGCCTGGTGTCATCGAGCAAGCCGCGACCATGGCCATTACACCCACGAAAGACTCGAGCAACATGGCGCCGTAGCCGATGAAGCGCGCGTGCGTCTCGCGCAGAATCATTTTCGGCGTGGTGCCCGAGGAGATCAGCGAATGGAAGCCGCTGATCGCTCCGCAAGCAATGGTGATGAAACAAAAAGGGAAGATCTTTCCGGCAAAGATGGGACCCGTGCCATCGATGAACCGCGTGAGGGGCGGCATCAAGACCTGCGGCCTGACGATGAGGATACCCGCAGCTAGAATGAAAAACGCGCCTGCTTTGATGAAGGCAATCAGGTAATCGCGCGGCGCAAGCAGCAGCCAAACTGGAAGTGTCGAAGCGATATAGCCGTAAATGATGAGTGAAAATGCGAGAGCGACCCCGCTCAGAGTGAAGACGTGCGACCAGGATGGTGAATCGCCTACCCAGCGCCCCGCGACGACCGCGAACAAAACGAGCGCGAGGCCAATGAACGATGCTTCAAGGACGCGGCCGGGCCTAAGGAATCGCAGATACACGCCCAGGAGCAGCGCGATGACGATGGTCATGGACAGCGTAAACGTCGCCCAGGGAGAAGATTTCAGCGCGTTGACGATGACCAGCGCGATCACCCCAAGGAGGATAATCATGATGGCCAGGACGGCGAGCTGCGCGATGAATCCGCCGCGGCTGCTGATCTCTTCGCGCGCCATCTGGCCGAGCGATTTTCCGTCGCGGCGTATGGAGCAAAACAGAATAATGAAATCCTGCACGCAACCGGCGAAGGCTGCGCCCGCGATGAGCCAGAGCGTTCCGGGTAAATAGCCAAATTGCGCCGCCAGCGTCGGACCCACGAGGGGCCCGGGGCCGGCGATGGCCGCGAAATGATGGCCGAAGAGAACCCACTTGTTGGTGGGAACAAAATCGCGGCCATCATCCCTGCGCTCGGATGGCGTGGCGCGCGTGTCGTCGAGCGCGAGGAGGCGCGCGGCAATGAACGCAGAATAAAGACGAAACGCAACGAGATAACAGCACACCGACGCCACCACGAACCATATCGCGTTCAGCTTTTCGCCGCGCACCAGGGCGATTGCGCCAAGCGCGCCCGCGCCCAAAATCCCAACCACTGTCCAGATGGCAATCCCGAGAATGCGTTTCATTGCGCTTTGCCCGCGGCGGTGCTCGCGCTCATGAATTTGGCGATGTCCTGCTTCAGCTTGGCGAGCGAGGGTGCGTGGACGTACATCATGTGCCCGGCTTCGTAGTAGTCGCCGCTGAGGTGGTCGCGCAGAGAGGCATCCAGGCCAAGATGGTCGAAGGTGTAATCTGCGGCGTAGAACGGCGTGGCCAAATCGTAGTAGCCCTTGGCGACGAATACGTGCAGGAAAGGATTCTGCGTCATGGCGCCGCGCAGTGTTTCCGCGACGTTCACGTAGCGGTTTTCATAGGCCGCGTAGCTCCACGGCTGCACGCGCGGGGTGAGAATTTCGTACGCCAGGTCGCTTTCAAATTTCAAATCGTTGCGAACGTAATCGAGCAGCACTCCGGTATATGGCCCGATGATGGCGGCCATGCTGGGGTCATAGTCCGGGCTCGCGCCAGAGGAGTCGGCGTCGATGCCGATGAAGCGGCCATCGAGCCGCCCGACGGTGCGGCGCTGGTCGCGCAGCAGTTCTTTGGTGAAGCGTCCCAGGCGCACGCGCAGGTTGCACTCGTCCACGAAATTCGCGGAAAGCCCGGTGAGGCGCGTCAGTTTTTCGGCGATTTCTTTCCGGCGCTCCGGCAGAAGTTTGTCGCCGGTCATCAGCGCGTCATTGTACTCACCGGCCGCGAATTTCCGCGATTCGTCGAGCGCTTTTTGCAGATCGCCCTGCAAATCCGCGGGAAGTTTCTTGTGATACCAGGCGATGGCTGTGTAGCTCGGCAGGTAGAGAATGTACGGCAGATCATTGCCCGCGTCGAACTCGGCGGTCTCGAAATTCAGGATGGACGAGACGAGAACGATGCCGTTGAGATACATGCCGAAGCGCTGCTGCAAATATCCGGAAAGCCCCGCGGCGCGCGTCGTGCCATAGCTTTCTCCGGCAAGAAATTTGGGCGACGCCCAACGCTTGTTGCGCGTGGCGTAGAGGCGGATAAACTCGGCGACCGACTTCACGTCCTCGTCAATGCCGTGAAATTGTTTCTCTGGTTCGCCCGGAACGGCCCGGCTGTAGCCCGTCGAAACCGGATCGATGAAAACGAGATCGGTAATGTCCAGCAGCGAGACGTCGTTATCCACGAGTTTGTAGGGAGGCGGGAGAAGCGCGCCCGCATCGCCCATCTGCACGCGGCGCGGGCCAAAAGCGCCGAGATGCAGCCACACCGACGAAGAACCAGGGCCGCCATTGAAGCTGAACGTGATGGGCCGCTGCCCGGCATCGCTCACGTCATCCTTGGTGTAGGCCACATAGAAAATGCTGGCCTTGGGCGTGCCGTCCTCGAGTTTCAACAAAATCGTCCCTGCGGTCGAAGTGTATTTGATCTCTTGGCCAGCGATTTTCAGTGAATGCTTCGACTGAACGATTTTTTCTTCGGGCGGAGGCGGTATTTTCTTTTCTTCTTTCGGTTTTTCAGCGGGCTTGTCTGCGGGATTTTGCGCGGGCTGCTGGGCAAAGGCGCCGTTAGCATGGGAAAATAATAAGATCGCGAGACTTGGTAGAAAAAAGAAACGCTTCATCGTCGGCGGGCTCCATCGTAGCTATTTTGCTCGGTCATGCTAGACACCGGGGCATCCTATGCGAGTCCGCAACCAGCGTCAATCGCTCCACAATGCGTGGTGATTTAACTGAAGCGAATGTACAGATTCCGCCGGGTCTAGTGAAAGCGTTCCACGACGCTGGCGCTCGTAATCTTGTCAATGGAGACCGTCCCGGCCTGACGCATGATGGTTTTCAATTCGCGGCGTAAAATTTCAAGTACCGTTTCGACGCCGGCCTGCCCGAATGACACCAAGCCCCAAATGTAAGGACGTCCGATGCCCACGGCCACGGCGCCGAGCGCCAGCGCCTTGAATGCGTCAGTTCCACGGCGGATTCCGCCATCGACCATCACTGGAATTTTCCCAGTCGCGCCTTCCAACACTTCCGGCAGACATTCAATCGTTGGCCGCAGTGTTTCTTCGCCCCGTCCGCCGTGATTCGAAACGATAAGGCCATCGATGCCGTGCTCGATGGCGAGTTGCGCGTCCTCGCGAGTGACAATGCCTTTAAGAACGAGCTTCATGGTGGTCAAGTCGCGCAACTGCTTCACCACGTTCCACGTATTGTTGGGTGCGTAAAGCGAAGTTGCCTTCGAGACATCCAGATTGTCGTATGCCGGTATGCGCTGGACGAGCCCGCTAAACCCGTCCGCGTGACACGTGCTGCATTTCCGGGAGTCCAATCGCTTCGATCGGAACAACGTCTCCCGGTTGCTGGCGTCTTGTAGATCCACGGTAACGACAAGCGCTGGGCACCCCGCTGCTTCCGCACGCTTGACGGTAGCGCGTGAAACCTCCCAAACATCCGACAAATACAATTGCTGCCAGATCGGCGCGCCGCGCGCGGCGATTACGTCTTCGACGGAAGAAGTGGCAACGTTGGAAAGAATCTGGAGATGCTGCCTGGAGCGAGCGGCCTTGGCCACCGCAACTTCCCCCTCAGGATGAAAGGCCTTTTGGGCGCCCACCGGATCGATCACAATCGGGGACGTCCACGTGGTTCCGAACAAGCGCACGGACATATCGATTTTGCTGACGTCCACGAGACGTCGCGAGCGAATTTCAATCTTCGAGTAAGCCTCGTGGTTGAGGCGAACGGTGGCGTCGTCGTCGACGCCTGTGGCGAGGTAGCCGAAATGCGCAGGAGGAAGCACTTTTCGTGCAACCGGCTCGAAATCCATCACATTGATGGCTTGTTCGGGACTCGAGATGAGGTCGGCTCCCTGTTGAATGTCTTCCAAAACGCGGAGCGCGTGTTTCGTCTCGACGGAATCCGAGGCCAGAAGTTTGAACAACGGACCGTAAAGGAATCCCGAGCTTGCCAGGAGAGGGCTTCCCGCAAGCATTCCTAGAAATTTGCGCCGTGTGTTGAGCTTTTCGAAGAAGGTGGGCATTCGATTCCTCACTTTCGGAAGGGCTGTCTTCAATCGGGAAGCGACGTGAATTCACAAAGTGGAAAAAGTTCCTTGAAAACTTTCGCGATGTCGCGAGGAAAAGAAGCGCGCGTCGCGGCCGTCGGCGAAAGTTTGTGGCGCACCACCCAACCTTGGAGCTTCTTCCAGTCGTCGGGCGTAACAGGCCAGCCGCTGTGCTTCGTCCATTCGCCTTTCACGGCGGAATACCAATAACTTTCATAACGCCGCGCCAGACGTTTTTTCTGCCGGGCGAGCCAGCGTGGATCGGCCAGCGCGCGCGGTTCGGTAATTTGTCCCAGCGCCGATTCCTTGCGTTTCGATCCGGAGTAGATGCGGAAACCCGCGGTAACGGTGTCGCCAGAAATGCCGGTATAGAGCTGGCCGGTTTCGCCGTCGCCGGGAAATTGCGGAGAAAATTTCAGGTACATTTGGGCGCGGTAGGGCGTTTTGTCTTTCGCGAAACGGATGTCTCGATTAATGCGAGAAAAATTCGCGCCGCTACGGCCGGTGGTATCGAAGCGGGAATCGAGTTCCAGCACCGCGGGTGATAGCTCTTCGAGCAAGCGGCGAAAGGGCTGCGCAACCGCGGACTTGTAGCGCTCGCGATTGGCGTCCATCCACGCTTTGCGGTTGTTGGCGGCCAACTCACGGAAAAATCGAAAGGTTTCGCGAGTAAAAATGGGTTTCGCGGCATTCATGTCCTGACCTCGGGGCCGGGAGGCGCATCTCAGAGTACACGATTCACAAGAAGCGTCAATTGGACTATGCTGTGCGATTCGCCGAGGGGTGTGCGAGCGGTGTATGGTCGCCCGAGTTGGAGCCATGGAGATGACAACAATGACAAAGTCAGGGTATTGGACGGAAATTCTCGCTGCGGGATTGTTCGCGTGCGCGGCGATGCTGCATCCTCTGCATCGTGCGAGCGCGGACGAAAAGAAAACCCCGGAAAAGCGGGAACCGTGGAAAGCCGAAGATTTCGTTTATGAGGAATATGCCGGACAATTTCGCATTTCGCCGGATGGCAAGTCGCTGGTATGGGTCAAGTCCTCGGGAGACAAGGAAAAGGACGCGCGCTACTCGAATTTGTATCTTTCGAGCCTGACCGAGAACCGCGAGATCCAGCTCACGCAGGGCACCGACAATAATTTTCAGCCGAAGTGGTCGCCCGATGGAGAGATGATCGCGTTTACCAGCAGCCGCGCGCGGACCAAGGCCAAGCCGGACACCGCGCCGGTACAAATCTGGCTGATCAACGCGCGCGGCGGCGAGCCGTGGGCGCTCACGGAATTGACGCGCGGGCCCCAACGGTTCGAATGGCTCGACAAGGAGACCTTGATTTACAGCGCGCAGGAAGATCCCGCCCTTTACGAGCAGGAGTTAAAGAAAAAGAAGGACGACTCGCAAATCGTTGACGACCAACAGCATGAGCCTCCCGTGCGGCTTTACAAGATTGAAGTGAAGGGCAAAAAAATCACGCGCTTGACGAACAATGTGGACCAGATCGAAAGTTGGGGCGTCTCGAAGGACGGAAAATACGCCGTCGCGGAACACTTGCGGAGCCTGCACTATGAATTCGATCAGAAAATTCCGCCGGTGACGTTTCTTCACAATTTGGGGGACGGATCGGAGAAGCAAATCTTCACCGAGGGGCGTGTGCGTCCCTCCGATTTTGAGTGGGCGCCGGACAGCAGCGGGTTTTACGCCGCAGCGCCGTTTTCCACAGACCCGCGCTTTCTGACCGCGACGATCCGGCTGCTCTATCACTACGACGTAGCCAGCGGAAAAATCACGCAGGTTCCGCTTGATTGGGAGAACGGGCTTGGCTTCGTGGTGCGAACGATTGCGGGAGGTTTCCTCGCGGAACTCGCGGCGGGGAGCCATTCCGAGCTGGCGCGTTACACGGCGGAAAAAGGTGCGACGGGTTGGAGTTGGAAACGGCAGCCACTCGAAGGCGAGCATGTGAAAAATATTCGCGGATTCACCGTAAGCGAGGATGCCAAGACCATTGTGTACGATTACTCGACGGCCAGCACGCTACGGCAAGTGTATCGCGCGCAACTGGACGTGGCCAAAATTTCCGCGCCGGTGCAGGTGACGCATCTGAACGACGGCTTCGTGAAGGGGCGAGTCTTTGCGAAAACGGAGGTGATTCGTTGGACGGGATCGAACAACGAAGACGTCGAAGGAATTCTGTATTATCCGACGAATTACGAGCCAGGGAAAAAGTATCCGCTGATCACCGCGATTCACGGCGGGCCCACGGGCTGGGATTCCGACCTCTGGGACGACGAATGGGCTTACCCGAACAACCTGCTGACGCAGCGTGGTGCGTTTATTTTGCGGCCGAATTATCACGGCAGCGGAAACTACGGATTGAAATGGGTGGAGTCCATCTGCTGCGGAAAATATTACGACCTGGAAACGCCGGACATCAATATGGGCGTTGACTACTTGATCGCGCAGGGCAAAGTGGATCCCGACCGCGTGGCGACGCTCGGCTGGTCGAATGGATCGATTCTCTCGATCAGCCTGATTACGACATATCCGGCGCGGTACAAAGCGGCGAGCGTCGGCGCGGGCGACGTGGAATGGATCAGCGACTGGGGCAACGTGGACTTCGGCGAATCGTTTGATACGTATTATTTCGGCAAGTCGCCGTTTGAGGATCCTCAACTCTACATTCGAAAATCGCCTTTTTTCAAAATGGACAAGGTACAGGCGCCGGTGCTGATTTTCCATGGCTCCGCCGACCGCAACGTGCCGCCGGCGCAAAGCTGGTCGTTTTTCCGGGCGCTCGAATATTTCGGCAAGCCTGTGAAATTTGTCGTCTTCCCCGGCGAACCGCACGGCCCGAATAAACTGACGCACCAGATGCGCAAGGTGGAAGAAGAAGCCGCGTGGTTCGATAAATATTTGTTCAAGACCACGAAGCCGGAAAACGAAGCGTTCAAGAGCGACTCACCGCTGGGAGAGCTACTGAGGCGCAAGAACGTTCTGAGCGATCACGCTCGGTATGGAGTGCTGTGGGCCAAGCCGGGTTCGGGAAAGACGGCAGCGTCGGTCCTGCTTCCGGAAGTCGTGAAGCGCTCCAATCTGGAAATCGGCCGCTTTGAGGTAACCATGGCGCAATTTGCCGAGTTCAAGAATACGGTCTTCGCGGACGTCACGGCGCGCAACGTGCCTGCACACAACGTCAGTCTGGAAAATGCCAAGGCGTACGCGGATTGGCTGAGCAAACTGACTGGCCAGACCTGGCGCGTTCCGTATGAAGACGAGGTTAAGGACCTCTACGAGAATCGCGAGGGCGAGAATACGCTGGACTACTGGGCCGGATACGCCGTGAATCCGGAAGATGCGACGCGAATGCGCGAAAAAGCCAAAGAGCTGGGCTCCCCACTACCGCTGCTCAAGGAAGTAGGCAGCTTCCGCGGCCAGGGCAAAGAAGACGAGGAGCCGATTTACGACCTCGGCGGCAACGTCGCCGAGTGGGTGCTGACGCGCGACGGCAAGGGAAAAGTCATCGGAGGCAGCGCAGATTGCCCCGCCGATCCGAAATCGAATTGCACGCCCGCGCCGGAATACATCGGCTTCCGCGTCGTGCGCGGAGCGGCAAAGCCGGCGCCCAAATAAAATGCGGCGCTGCGCTGCGCTTCGCTTGCAGGTGCGCAGCGTTAACAAGCCAGATTGGCGCTTGCGGAGAGCGCGGACGGGCGCTAGTCTTCGCTGATGAGCCAATTCACTCCTACCGAAAGAACAAAGGTCCGGCGCAAACCCGACCGCGGAACGTACGACCGCGAATTGATTTACAAAATTCTCGATGAGGCCTTTGTGTGCCAAGTCGCGTTCATAGTCGACGGCCAGCCGTTCGTCGTACCGACGAATTACGTGCGCGTGGGCGACAAACTGTTTCTGCACGGCTCGACGGCGAGCCGTTTGATGAAAACGCTGGGGAGCGGCGCGCCATTCTGCCTGAACGTCACGCTGCTGGACGGCATCGTGCTCTCCCCCACCGCAACCGGCCACTCCGTCAACTACCGCTCCGTGGTGGTCATGGCCAAGGCTGAACCTGTCGAGGGAGAAGACGCGAAGCGCGCGGCCATGCGCGATTTCGTCGAATACGTGATTCGCGGGCGGTGGGCGACCGTGCGCCCGCCCAGCGAACAGGAATTAAAGGGCACGATGGTTCTGTCGGTGCCGCTGGTAGAAGCTTCCGCGAAAGTGCGCACGGGGTTCGCGGTGGATGACGACAAAGAGTACGCCGAGACTGGGTGGACGGGGATCATTCCCTTCAAGTGGACCGCGGGAGAGCCAGTGCCCGACCCGCGCGGGGACCCGAAAACTCCCATACCGGAAAATATCCGGCACTACTCGCGGCCGCAATAGGCGGCACGACTAAGCTCAGACGGTGCGAGGCGACGGCGTCTTGAAGTAAGCGATCACAAATAGAAGTCCCAGCAGCAAATCGGCTCCGCCAAAGACGAGATCCGATGGGTGCATTCGGCCTTGTAAAACCAACACGAGGACGGCAGCACCGTAACCGGCTTTCTCGAGGATGGAAGGAATCATCAAGGGCCGAAAGCGCGCGGGGTCTTGCGCGATGAAGAGAAACGCAATCTGCCAGGCGAGCGCGACTCCTGCGAACCCGTAGAAGAATCCGGGATGCGTAATTGGTGGCGGATCGTTGCGGCTGATTAAATCAAACAAGAAGTAGAGCGGGGTGATAACCAGCACACCCCAAATGCTGGCAATCCAAAACACAATTTTGGCAAATTTCATTGGCGCCCCATCTCGAAACCGTTGACACCAAGAGTATAACGGCAGGCCGCTATTTTTTGGCGCCGAAGCCGGCGAAAGCGGTGGCCACGCCGAGTGAAATCAACATTCCACCGGAAACGTAGCGAGGAGCCTGGGTCCAGCGAGAGTTGCCGCGCAGCCAACGCGCAAGCGTGCCGGCAAAAAGGCCCCAGAGACTGTCGGTCGTAGCGCCCATCACCGCGAAGAGCGTTCCCAGGAAGAAAATCTGGCCCGGGACCTTTCCGCGCGACGCATCCACGAACTGCGGCAGAAACGCGAAGAAAAAGAGAGCTGTCTTGGGATTCAGAATATTCACCACAATACCCTGAGCGAAGATGCGGCGCAAAGGAGTGCGGTCGGCTGGACTGGACGGCGCAAAAGAATCCTTGTTGAGCAGTTTCTGCACGCCAAGAAAAATCAGATAGGCCGCCCCGAGATACTTCACAACGCTGAACGCGACCGCCGAGGACATCAGCAGCGCCGAAAGGCCCACAACGGCGGCAGCAACATGGATCAGCGTGCCCACGGCGATGCCAAGCGCTGAGACGAGGCCTGCCGCACGTCCCTGGCCCATGGCGCGGCCCACGATGTAGAAAACCGCCGGGCCGGGAATCATCAGAAGCACCAGTGCAGCGCTGACAAACACGGCTAAAGACGTGTGACTTGGGAGCATAACTATTCAGACGGTGAAGTCAGGCGGCCGTGAGCAGGAGGGGCTGGCCTCGCGTGATGACGACCGTGTGCTCGTAGTGAGCGGAGAGGCTGCGGTCGGCGGTGCGGTAGGTCCAGCCGTCTTTATCGAGCGAAACTTCTCCCGATCCCGCCGCAATGATCGGTTCGATAGTGATGACGAGTCCCTCGGTCAATTTGTGCTGGGCGGAAAAATCGGCGTAATTGGGAACAGACGGCGGTTCATGAATCGTCCGGCCGATGCCGTGGCCGCCAAGTTCGTGGATGATGGAAAAGCCGCGGCGGCGGACTTCGCGCTCGACGGCGCGGCCGATGTCCTTGGTGCGATTGCCGGCGGTCGCCGCGCCGAGCGCCTGGCGAAAAGCTTTCTCCGCGCAATGGGCGAGTTCGCGCGCTTCCGAGGAGACCGGTGAAACTTCGATACTTACGGCAGAGTCGGTGTGGAAGCCGTCCTTTTCGGCGGTCAGGTCAAGCTTGACCAGATCGCCGGGCTGGAGAACGCGGACACCAGGAATACCGTGGACAACTTCGTCGTTGACGCTGATGCAGACGTCGCCAGGGAAACCGTAAACCATAGGAGGAGAGGAGCGCGCCCCATGAGCGGCGAGGACTTGCGAGCCGATTTCACAGAGCTCCGCGGTGGTTATGCCGGGGCGGACTTCTTTGGCCATGGCGCGCAGAGCCTTCGCAACGATGAGGCCGCAGGCACGGAGTTTTTCGAGTTGTTCGGGGCTGTTGATGGACATAGAGCCTCAATCGCAATGTACCAAAACGGTTGTGTCGCAGCAAAATCGAGTTTGGGAACGTGGGAGAGAGGATGAAATGTACGGGTCTGAAGACCCGCCACTACACGGCGCCTAGTGGCAGGCGCAGCCGCCACCGCAGCATCCTCCGCCACCCCCGGAAGAAGAGGTGGATGTTTTGGCAGAAGAGCCGTTGGCGGAGCCATTGGCCGTGGCGAAGACAGATAGCTGGATGCTGGCTTTCTTGCTGGCGCACTTGGGGCAGGCGATCTCCTGCTGGCGGTTGATCACGATGCGCTCGAAGCGCGTCTCACATTCGTCGCAGGTGTATTCGTAGATGGGCATGGCATCCCTCGAATCTGTTCATTTCATTATACCAGTCCTGTCGGGCGGAAAATTGCCCTCAAAAAATGAAACAGGCTCCGGAGAACCGGAGCCCGTCAAATCCAAGATAATAAAGAGCTAGTCGCCGGCGACGGCCTCGGCGGCCTTTTCGGCGACGTTCGGCGCGGGAGCGCCGTTGCCGTTCGAATGGCCGTTGCCATTTGGAGCGGTATTGCCATTGCCCGTTGCCGGAGCAATGGAGACCGGCTTGCCTGCATTAGCAAAATTCGCCGGGACGGCCTTGGCGATATCCTGCACAGTGCCGATTTGCACGACCGTGGGCTGCGGCTTCTTCAGCACGAGCTCTTCGTAGATGGCGCGAACCTTGGCCTGCTCTTCGTAGGCCTTCTTGCGGCGCGCGCGATCTTCTTCGGCGGCAGTCTGCGGAATGTCGTGTTCGAGGTGGCGGACGCGGGAGGCGTCATTGGAGTCAATCTTTAGCGAATGTTCGTAGCTCTGCAGGTTGACGGTCTTGCCCTTGGCGTAAATCTCATGCTTGCCATGGGTCTTGTACCACTCGGCGACGGTCGCATTCTTGTGCATGTTCTCGATGATTTGGCGCCAGCCCACACCGGTGTTGTAAGCGCAGAAGGAGATTTCACCCTGCTGCGTGGCGTAGGGGATGATGCACATTTCGGTGCGTCGGAAGTCGTAGTTGAAGAGATCCTGGAACCACATGCCGGCGATGAAAAGGAAATTCCACGGATCGGTCTGGCGGCGCTTCATAGCATCGTTGAAGTCGCGGTCCGGGGAGGTGCGGCCGTATTTCGTGGTGGATTTCGGGGTAAGCGCCCAGGTCTTGTCAAACTTCTTGAAAAGATCCCAGAGCTTCAGACCCTTGGGCCCCTGGAACGGGTGGTAGTTCTTGAGAAGGGCCATGGCCATCATGAAGTTCGAAAAGCCCTTGCCGCGAGCGGCGTCGGTGATGGCGGTAACGTCTTTCGTCAATTGCGTGGCGTTGAGGAAGCGCGGCACGGGCGCCCACTCCTTGGTTTCCTTGTTGATCATGAGCGCGGTGCCCACGCCGCAATTCGGGTGGCAGCCGCAAGACAGCGAACCCCACTGCGATTCATTGCCCTTGACCATATCCGCGAAGCCCGCAAAGGTGCTGATGAAAGAGATGGGGAACCAGTCGCGCGTCGGCTCAACCTTGCCTACCTGCTTGCTGACGTCCTTGGCAAGGTGGGACAGCGTATAGCGCTGGCGGAGGCGGCGTTCCGGAGTGATATCTTCGTCGCGGCCGGTAAACGAAACCGGCTGGAAACTCACGAAGGCGATTTTCTTGGGGTTCTCCATCGCGAACTTCACGACGGTGCCAACCTGATCGTTGTTGACGTTGTTCACGATGGTGACAACGAGAACGATTTCAATGCCGGCCTCGTGCATGTTTTCGATGGCGCGGAGCTTGACGTCGAAGAGGTTGCCGATCTGGCGGTGGCTGTTGGCGTCGTTTCCGATGCCGTCGAACTGCAGGTAGGCGTAGCGCATCCCCGCTTCGAAGGCCTTCTTCGAGAACTCCTTGCTTTTGGCGAACTCGATGCCGTTGGTGGCGGCCTGCACGGAGTTGTAGCCGATCTTGCGCGCATAGGCGACCGCATCGAGGAAGAGCGGGCTCATGGTGGGCTCGCCACCGGAGAATTGCACGGACATCTGGCGGCGCGGCTTGATTTTCAGCGCGTTGTCGAGGATTTCCTTCACCTCTTCCCAGCCGAGTTCGTGGACGTAGCCGACCTGATTGGCGTCCATGAAGCAGGGGTCGCACATCATGTTGCAGCGATTGGTGAGGTCAACGGTGAGAACGGAACCGCGGCCGTAGCGCACGGTGCTCGAGCCGTGCTTGTGGAGATCTTCGTCGTTGTGCGCGGGAATGTCGCGGCCGGGGAACTGCTTTTCGATCCAGTCGAGGAACTTAGAATCAATGGCCATCATGTCTTCGTAGTGGCCGTGGATGGGGCAGTCCTTGACCATCCAGACTTCGCCATCGCGCTCGATGATCTGAGCTTTAATTTCGCCGACCTTCTCGTGCATGAGGTCGCGCCAATCTTTTTTGCCGGCGATAATGGCTTCGCGGGCTTCCTTCACGCAGCCGGGGCAGAGCGAGTCGGTCTGCCGCGGCCAGCCCAGGGTGGGCTTGGTCTTTTCCCAGGACTTGAGGAGCGGCTTCTCCGACCACTGCGGAGTGACGGACGGGTTGGGATTGCGCTTGTTGAAGTACTGGATGGTGTCGAACGTGATCCCGGCAGCCTTGCACAGCGCCCAGTCGAACGTCCTGAAAATTTGCGTGCCTACTTGATTCGGCATAAACCTCTACCCTCGCTTTCGAAAGTTGCGAACAAAACTAAGCCCGATACTTTTTGATGATGAGCGAGCCCTAAAACAGCCCCCCGGGCTCGTTAAAACCGTACCATACCGAACTGGTACGTCCAATAAGTCTTTGGACACCTGTAGTTTGAAGGGAAAGGAAGGAGGGGGCTAGCAGGTTACGGCGAATGGTCGAAAATGAGGGTTGAACGGGGAAATGGGCCAGTGAATGGTAGCGAGGGATGGTTGTGGAGAGGGGTTACTTTCAGGGTGCACGGGGAGCAGTTTTGCACAAAGTGGGAAAATTCGTAGCCAATTCTGGAAAAATTCCGCGCAGCCCGGTTCCAAACGTGGGAACGCGTTAGTCGTTTAAGGAGGGGCGCAGAATCGCGGTAACAAAATGGGCGAAGTGCGAAGCGCCTTCGTCCAGCTGGAGCCAGCGAACCACGCAATGGTCAGCCAAATATTTTGTGACGCGCGACTCCGCGATTCCGAGATGCTCGGCGAGGCGAGGTTTGATGGAGTCGCCGCCGCGCCTGCTCGTGCCGCCGCGCAACAAGTTGCCGATGGCAATGCGCAAGGTCTGACATGGCTCGACGTAATAATAGGTGGTGAGGTCGGAATCGCTCAGCAGGAAAACGCCCGGGCCTACGGGAGCGTGATCGGCGTCGTTGAGCTTTGCCGGAGGGCAGGTTAGAAGGCGGCGAAACTGCATCTCGAGAAGCGAGATGCGCGAAGAAAGTCCGGGATCGCCATAGCGGCCCTTCGGGCCGACCGCACCTGCTTCAGTAGCCGGCTCGACCGGCAAACGAGGGATGGCTCGGCTGTCGACCACGCGCGGAGGTACAGGCTCGCTGGTTTGGGCGAATACGGCGGGAGGCAATCCGCGCCGGGGAGCGGCGCGCTCTGGAGCGCCCGGTGAGGGCGCAGCGCCCAACTCTTTGGCAACGCCCGGTTTGCGGCGATTACGGCCACCACGTCGCCCGCGGCGACGCCTTGCTGCGGGCGCTCCCACAGGAGCTTGCGACGCCGAACCCTCGGAGAGGGCGGCAGCAGGCTCGGACGCGGACTCTCCGACCTCGAAAGGAAGTTCGGGAGCCTGCGCAGGCTCTGGCTCGAAGGACGGTGGAGTCAAGGCGAAATCGCCCGTTGGCTGCGGGGGGGCACTTTCTTGAGGTGTGATTTCGGCGGCGCCGCCAAGTCGCACAAGTGCTTCCTGAGCCTTGGTCTTCCAATCGGCGCGGCGGAAACGCTCGGCGGCGGTCGAGTACCATTTCACCGCGTCCGGATTCGAGCCGGCTGTTTCGAAGTAGCGGGCGAGTTCGAACGCAACCATGGCGTCGCGGGTTTTCTCGAAAAGGTTGGAGAGTTGTCCCGCGGGATCCTTGCTCGTACGCGCGCGGCGAATGCGCGCGGTGATCTGTTTCCAGTCAGCCATGCTCTTGCAGGCATTGTAACAGCGGCGGCGCGCGGCTGCCAGCAATCCCGACGGGAATACCCGGGCTCGCCTTCCCCCGGGATTCGTTAGCAAGTTGACCTTTCCCAACGCGTAGTATATTCTTATAGTAATTCTGCTGGAGAAAGCAATGACGCTCTGGCGTGAAAGTATAGCTGGAGTCCTCTCGTTACTATTGTTCCTGACGCCCGTTGCGGGCGCGGCAAGTTCGCGCATTGGGGCCGTACTATCGGCGGCGCGCGCCCACGTGGGAACTGCGCCGGCATCAGCCGGAACGACAGTGTTTGGCGGCGACATACTCAGCACGGAGCAGAACGGAAATCTTCAGATCCGGGCGGGCGCCGCGCGTCTTCTGCTTGCGGGGTCGAGCAGCTTGACGCTCGGTCAGGCGGATGGCGCGCCCTCTGCGAGACTGTTCTCCGGCACGGCGGTCTTCTCGACGGCAATTGCTAAGGCTTTTATCCTGCTTGCATCAAGGGCGGTGATCCGGCCGAGAGATGATGTGCCGACGGTCTGGCAGGTTTCCATTGAAACTCCCAAGCAGTTCATCGTGCGCTGCAGGCGCGGGACGCTGACCGTTACGGTTGACGGCGAGACGCGGATCATCCCCGAGGGTGAGGCTTACCGGGTGACTCTCGATTCAGACGAACCGCCCGAACCTCAAGAACCACGAGGGGTGGGGACGAAAGATTTTGGTGGGTCGAAGAAGAAAACAGCGAAGAACAACCTTTATCGCATCGTAGCAATAGCGCCCATAGTTGTGAGCATTCCTGTACTTTATGAAGCATTCGAAAGCCCGGACAAGCCCTAGAACCCAGGAAAGCAGTCGGCCGCCGGTGAAGTCGTCCTTCGAATTGAGCTGCCCGATTATAGAACGGCAATTACGTCAATCTCGAGCAGCGCGTCCTTGGGCAGCCGGGAAACCTCGACGGTCGAGCGCGCCGGCGGCGCCAAGGTGAAGTAGCGGGCGTACACTTCGTTCATGGCGGCAAAATCGTTGAGATCCTTTAGGAAAACAGTGGTCTTGACGACGTGGTGAAGGTTGGATCCCGCCGCTTCCAAAACCCCTTTCATGTTTTCCATGACGCGCTCGGTCTGCTGCCTTATATCGGAGCCGACCATCTCGCCGGTCTTTGGGTCGAGCGCCACCTGCCCTGCTAAATAAAGAAACCCGTTCGCTTTGATGGCTTGCGAATAGGGTCCAATGGGCTTAGGACCGCGATCGGTGTGAACAACGTCTTTCATGGGACATCCTCCTTGGGCTCCTTGGGAGCAAAACTGGCCGCCGTGGATGCGCCTTCGTGGCGAGCGCGAAATTCGCCGGGCACGCCGGGGTGCTTCACCCACAAACGGACAAATTCAGCGACGTTCTGATGAGTCTCTTGTTCGAGAGCGGAGATGAGATCGCTGAGGTTAAAGCCGCGGCCGCGCCTAGCCTCCAACATATGACGGAGCGCTTTGCCGAAGTTCTCCTGGCCATAACGTTCCTGGAGGGCATAAAAAAACAAGAGGCACTTGGCGCGAAGGACGGCGGGTTCTTCAGTCTTGTGAGGTTCAGGGGTATTAGGGATAGCGCTTAGAACATGACGAATCGTTTCTTCGCGAATGGCCGGGCCTTCGACGGCCTCGCGGCCCACGGAGGCAGCATAGGCAGGCAAAGCGTAGAGCGGCGGGCCCTGTTCATAATAGCCAGGATTCTGGCCGTAGCCGAGCCAGCTAGCGGCCAGCGATGGCGCAACGGTTCCCGCAAGCTTCGGGGCGCCCCCGCTCATGTCAACGACAACAGTATCCATCGAGATCATTTCCGCCGATGCCGGCTCTTCCGCCACTCCAACAAGCTGGGCATAAGTTGAATCGCGACGTGAAAAACACCCTTCGATAACGGGGCACTCGACAATCCATAACGGCTGGGAACCCTCAGCGCGGGCGCCGAAGTTCGAGTCGAAGGCGTGGGTAGCGCGAAGGAGAGCTTCGCTCGTCGGGCCGAGATTGACAGCGTCCTGTTTCGCGCGCGTCCAAAGAAAGACTTTCTGGTTAGTGGAGTCGAGGGACATCGATAGATAGCGTCCCGCGACAACGAATGGATAAGGATCCTGTGGCTGCTGCGTGGCGCGAATCGCAAGCTCTTCGCCGGCGCGGGAGGTCTTCATGACTTTGCCACTCGAGTGCACGATAAAATTGTCCGGGACGCGCACGAGCAGATCCCATCTGGACGGCGGAACACCGCCGGTAGGAAAGAGCCCTCTGGAAGGAAGAAGTTCCGGGCTCCAGCCCTGTGCGGGCAAGAAAAACGCATCGGATGTAAAACTTAAATTATTTTCGTCGGGAGAAGGCGGGACGATTTCCGCCGAGAGTTTCAAGGTGTGGCGGACGGAGACGGGCCAAGGTTGGGGGAAGTTCAGAAGCGTTTCGCGAGGATTTGACGGTTCGTTTTCGAATGCGAGCGCGGCGCCATCCCAATCAGCGCGCGCTGAACCAACGTGGAAGCGCCGGCGTCCAGGGAGGCGAAGTTCCAGGGAAGAGAGCGGCCGATTGCCCGTGTTGCGAAGCTGGTATTCCGCTTCCAGCAGAATCCTCGGTTGGGGATCAGGCACGAAATGAACCCGGACTTCCTGTTTTTCAATGGTGTATCCGGGGCCAAGAGCGGCGACGCAACCTGCTGTACCGAAACCAGCCACGGCAAGAAGCGGGAAAAGAAGAAGGCGTGGATGCGTGGGTGCCTGCAAAACGTTTCGATTGTAGCGAGGGAGCGGGATAGAAGCAAAAGGCAGCAGTCGCACAGCGGGGCACAAATTGGACCAGCCCGATGGGGCTGCGGGACGTCAACGCGACCGGCGGCCGTGAACGCGAACGAAGCCTGTCTGATTCCGTGCGCTCTCGCGGGCTATGATTTCTTTTTCGGCTTGCACGTCGGTCATGCCAGAGTTGATGCGCTCGAGAATCTGCTTTTCCTTCAGCCCGGTGTTTTTGAGACGTCCGATTTGTGCGCTATTGAGCGTCCGCAGCCCCTGGATGCGCCGGTGAAGAACAGCTTGCACGGTGGCGTCGGAGAGTCCTACCAGCTTCAAGGTGACGGCATCGGTGCTCAGGTTATCGAGCTGGTCGGCGCGCGCAATAGTGAGAATTTCAACCTCGTTGAAACCGGCCTGGGCAAGACTGGCGGCGGGATCCCCACTCGTAAACGGGTGCTGATGCGCGTGAGCGGCGCCAAGGAGAGCGACGCAGGTTTCATCGCTGATGCCGGCCTGCTTGAGCTTTACGAGTTGCGTCACTTCCTGATCGGAAGTGTTCATCCCCTTGAGCTCCTCGATGTTGCTGAAATACATCCCGGCCTGATCGAGCGGGCGATAGTCCGTCAGGATGTGTTTCTGGCACCCGCCCGCAAGAAGGGCGCACGCCCCGAGAAGCAGCAGATGCGAATGGCGGCACATAATTTCATTGTAGCGGGTGCAAACGGACTCTCTACGAGGTGTGCTTTGGGCGATACCCGCCAGAAGGACAGGTAGAAGGGATGGGTCGATTTCAGGGGCTGAAGCCCGGCCCAATTTCGACGCGCTACGTGGGGGCTGAAGCCCCCACCTCCTAGAGAAATCTTGTCGTATTTGCGGGGTGACATATTAGGTTTGATAAACGCGGTCGACGCCGTAGATGCCGGATATTTTGCGGATGTTTGCGAGGATGGCCTCAAGCTGGCGGCGGTCGGCAATCTCCAGGCTGGCGTCAATCCGCGCGTTCGAACGGTCGGGGCGGCTTTCGAGGACGCGGATATTCGAGCCGGCGCCGCTGATCACGGCGGTAATTTCAGCAAGAATTCCCGGCCGGTCCTTGGCGCGGATCAAGAGCTGCACGGGGAACGTGGCGGCCGTGCCGCCGCCCCACTCGACAGCGATGCGCCGCTCGGTCTGGTAGAGAAGATTTTGCACGTTGGGGCAAGCTCGGGTATGCACGGCCACGCCGCGGCCCCGCGTGATATAGCCAATGATGTCGTCTCCGGGAATGGGATTGCAGCATTTGGCGCGGTAGACCAAGAGGTCGTCGTGGCCCTTGACGACGAGCGGCGCTTCGCCAAAACCAAGCATGCGCTTGACGGTTTTTACCAGCGTGGGCTTGGAATCGTCCGTTTCCGGCTGAGTCGGCTTGGGCGCTTCCCCCAACACCCTGGTCAATATCTGCCGGGCGGAATATTTTCCGAAGCCCACCGCCGCGTAAAGATCTTCGATTTTCGAGAGGCCAAGATCGGAAGCCTGCTTCAACAGGTCCGCTTCAGGAATTTTCTTCAAACTGCGGCCAAACTGTCGGGCTTCTTTTTCGAGAAGGCGGTGGCCCATGTCGGTAGCTTCTTCGCGCTCCTGCGTATTGATCCAATGGCGAATCTTGCTGCGCGCGTGCGAGGACTTCGTGAAGCTCAGCCAATCACGGCTCGGCCCATGGCCTTTCTGGGTGAGAATCTCGATCACGTCGCCGCTCATGATCTCGTGCCGCAAGGAGACCATTTGACCATTCACCTTCGCGCCGACACATTGGTGCCCTACTTCGGTGTGAACGGCATAAGCGAAATCCACGGGGGTGGCGCCGCGGGGCAGCTCCAGGACGCGCCCCTTGGGAGTGAACGCATAGACTTCACCCTGCACCAGGTCGATCCGCAACGTGGAAAGGAATTCCCCGGGTTCCTGCAGTTCCTGCGACCACTCAATCAATTGCCGCATCCAGGCGATGCGCTTCTCGTCGTCTTCGGAAGAGGGCTTGCCATCCTTATACTTCCAGTGAGCGGCCACGCCTTCTTCCGCGACGCGGTGCATCTCCTGCGTGCGTATCTGCACCTCGAAGGGCTGGCCGGCGTGAATCACAGTGGTGTGGAGCGACTGGTAAAGATTGGGGCGGGGCATGGCGATGTGATCCTTGAAACGTCCCGGCACCGGCCGCCAGATGTGGTGCATGACGCCAAGCGCGGCGTAGCAATTGCGTTCGTTGTCCGTGATGACGCGCACGGCAAGCAGGTCATAGACTTGCTCGAGACTCCGCTCCTGACGCAGGATCTTGCGATGCAGCGAGCATAAGCCCTTCACGCGGGCTTCCAACTCGGCGGGAATTCCGTTCTCCACGAGTTTCGAACGAATGGTGCCCTGAACCTCTTCGAGAAATTTCTTGTGAATGGGAGTTTTTTCGATCACTTCCTTTTGCAGAGCGAGGAAAGCTTCTGGCTCGAGATAGCGGAAGGCAAGATCTTCCAGCTCCCCGCGAATGACGCTCATGCCCAGGCGGTGCGCGATGGGAGCGTAAATGTCCAGGGTCTCGCGCGAGATGCGCTGCTGTTTTTCCGGCTCGAGATACTCGAGCGTGCGCATATTGTGGAGGCGATCGGCGAGCTTCACGAGAACCACGCGGACATCGTTAACCATGGCCAGGAGCATCTTCCTGACGTTCTCGGCCTGGCGGGCCTCGGGAGCGAGCATGTTCAAGCGGCCGATTTTCGTGACACCTTCCACCAGGCGCGCGACCTCCGCGCCGAAGCGTTCTTCGATGCGCGCTACGGGAAATTCCGTGTCTTCGATGACGTCGTGGAGCAAGGCGGCCGTAAGCGTGATAGCGTCCATGCGCATGTCCGCGAGGATATGAGTTACTTCGAGGAGGTGGGTGAGATAGGGATCGCCGGAGTTGCGAACCTGATCCCGATGGCGCTCCGTGGCAATCTCATAGGCGCGCCGGACAGGCCAGGGATCTTCGGACGGCCTGTTTTCCAGGAGTTTGACAAGGAGTTCCTCGAAACGCGCGTCCAGCATCCGCTGGGTGCGGTCGCGGTTGAAATTGAGCGGGATATTGCCGGAGGACGGCATATCCAAGTGTACGCCAGATGGTGCATTTGCGGCGAGAGGTGAAGTCTGGGATAGCCACAGAGGCACGGAGACACAGAGGACAGAATGGACAGGAAATGGGAGGAGGGGTAGGGGTGTACCCCATGCTGTTGGTGAGGAAATTGTCGCGTAATGACATGAAGGAAAAAGAGATAGAGAGCTTTTTTCGTTGAAAAACAACGGGCGCTCAACGGAACGACAACGAAGGAAAATGGCGAGTGACGAGTGGCGAGAAACATCGGACGGAGCAGGAGAGGATTTCACCACAGAGATCACAGAGCACGCAGAGCGCAAAGCACACAGAGGCAGAGGGAGGATGGGGGTACCTACCCCGGGTTTTTGCAAAAGAGTGCGGAACGACTTGATTGCAAAGGAGTTGGTCGATGTACACTTTGTGGTGAAAATACCAAGAGTGCGAGACCAGTTGATTCTAAATGGGTTGTGAAGTGCGCTAATTGTCGTAGCGTAATTGCCCTCAAGACTCCCAGAGAAGCTGGCGGCGGACAAAGCAAAAGTGTACGGGCAAATGCAGCCAAACGAGCGCTGAATTACACGATTTGCGCGTGAATGCAGCCGATTTCGGCTGAGAGGCGTGTTCTGTGAACGAATGGGTAGCTTGAAGAGGCGTAGAACAGTTGCGGGAAGGGCCGAAATCGCGCCGTTATCGCGGATGGATCGAGTTAACACGTGGCATGTTAGCATGAACGTGACGATAACGGAAGCGATATCCATGGAACGGTCGAAATTAGGGGTTGGATGGTGATTCTAAAGGGTGGAACGGAGCGAGGGGGAGGCGGGTGGAGCGAAGAGGGACCCACCCTTTGTGAGGACGACAGGCGCAAAGGGCTGGGCCACCCAAGATGTTTTCAAGACCTAAGGCGCGACTACCCGCCGTTCCACGTTCCTCAGCATCTCCCGCTCTTCGGGCGAGAAATGACTGTACCGCCCATGCTCGATTTCCCGCTCGCGCGCAAACGGCGGCATTTCGTGCAACGCGCGCATAGCGTTCAACACTTCGCGCCGCGGTGCGGCCGTAGCAGGCTCCGCCGCGGGCGAACGAAACGCCGCCACGCTGGCCCCCACGCTGGCTATGATCACGCCATTCGCGCTCGGCGGACGGTTGGGATCCGGCGACGGCGCCCGGGAATCCATCGGTGTGGCCTCCGGCGGCGAGTCGTTCCGGTCGTTGGGCCGGTCGTTTCGGTCATTGGGCCGGCCACTGGGCCGGTCATTGGGGGGGCTGGGCGCCGCGCTCGGCGGCGGAGCATTCCTGTTCCGGTTGTCCCGGTATGGATAGTCTGGATACGAGTCGCCAGGCGGAGGATCGGCGGGCGGAGGGACGTCGTAAGAATCGCCGTAGGGATCATAGCTGGGCGCGTAATAAGGCGACGGCCACGGGTCGTACCCATATCCGTAGGGATACGCGTATCCGGGCCAACCCCAATACGGCCAGCCGAAGCCGAAGCCCCAGTCCCAACCCCAGCCCCATCCTCCCCAACCCCAACCGCGTCCGCGAAAGCCCCGGCCGCCGCGGAAGCCGTCACCTCGAAAGCCGCGGCCGAACGCTCCACCGCGAAATCCTGCCCCTCCGCGAAATCCCGTTCCTCCGCGGAACGCGCTGCCACGAAATCCGCTGCCGCCGCGGAATCCCGATCCGCCCCGGAAGCCGCTCCCGCCTCCACCGCGGAACCCACCACCTCCGTGAAATCCTCCACCCCCGCCGTGGAACCCGCCTCCACCGCCATGGAAACCGCCTCCGCCACCATGGCCGCCGCCGCGCTGGGCGAATGCCGGCGCAGGCACACCAAGAACCACGAGCGCAACAATTGCAATGAGAAGTGCGGGTGCAATGAGAACTACAGGCAGGGTCTTCTTCATTTCAGTCCCTCCAACCCAACCACTCGGGACTGCCTGGCAGGAACAAACTTCCGCAGGAGACACTTGGCAGCCCACCTACCGCCCCATCTTACACCCGCGCCGCGCTTCGAGCCACGCTCCTCCCGACGCAAATCGACCCTATCGGGAAAGATTTGCTTTTCTACCGCAATTGTCATTCCCAGCGAAGCGAGGAATCTGCTTTTGCTTGGCTTCGGCCTTAGGTGGCATCTCTGCTCGTTTACCGCGCCGTAGCTTCAGCGAAGGAGGGCCACTCGCCACTTCCTCTAAAACATCCCGTCTGTCCCTCGCCTTCACACGTTCTCCCGAAGTTCATTGGTGGGTCTGAGGCGGGATCTTGCTTCTCGATTTTTCAACCAACGCCCCTATTTGACGTTCCACCTTTTCTCGTTCCATTGGCGATGAACGGCGCAGGCGGTCGAGTGATCTTCCGCCGAGATAAGCTGCGGAAACAATTATGAGTACCACGAACGGTAGGGCTGGGAATGAGGCGCCAAGGTTTTCTTTGAAGGTCATGTGGCGGTGCCATTTTGGAATGAGTGCGATCGCAAGCAGAATTAGATACGCGATAAAGAGCCACGCCGCAATCATGCGAAGCTGTGCCTCGAAGATATACGTCTCCGCAACGGTGAACTGCGGCTCTTTTTCGAGCTGGTCGCGGTACTCTGTAAGCGAAATCAATTTGTTTGCGGTGCCCTTAACGTTTCGTAGAAACCACCAGAGTCGCACCTTTGGAGCTAGCAATGTGGACACAATGCCTAGAGGAATGGTCAACAGTAGTGCGGCAAGCGACAATATAAAGCCCCAGGTTCCTAAATCACGCGGCAACCAGACCACGGCCTTCTCCACGTCCCTGCTCCTCAAATCTTTATTCTCAGGGCGCTCCCCCTGGAAACTGGCTAAGAAACTTACCCCGGGGATAACGCGGAGGTCAACATCGGAACTGTTTGAGTTGTGGAATGCGGCGGACAGACGGAACGTTTTCTCATATTGTTTGAAAAGATTCGTTTTGTTCATAATCAATGGAGATTTTCAGAACGCGGGGAAACTTCCCGTCTGTCCCCAGTTCCTCCGACGGATGGAGCTCCTTGCGGGGATTGCCTGAGTCTCATTTCGAGCGGCGGGGTCGCCCGAGCAGGCTCCATCTTTCTATGTATTCTCGATAGTAGTGCGAGGAGCTGGCAGTACCCGGGCGCTCGCTTTCTTCCGGGTTGAAGGTTGTTTGCCGGAAACCCGTCAGCTTCCTAGGCAGAATCAGGAAGCGGCCATCCGGCAGTTTCCACGCGCAGAAATCAAACCGGCTTCTGGGTGGACATATACTAAGGTAAGTATATTTCCGGTGTCTTTTCGGTATGTCGTGCCAGCACGCTTTTCGTTGAACACAAAGCTTCCCGTTTATGTAAGCACTCTTCGCCCCGAGCGGTTCGACTGCAAGCCCGCGTCTTTGCGCTTCTACAAAAAACTCCGCCATTTCTTTCCTGCGGCGCTCCATTCGGCAAATGGCGTGCCGCAATCTCCCGTCGGCGAATCCCATTTGCAAAGCTCGTTGACGCACGCGCTCCCGCGTCAGCCCGATGCGCCTGGCAATTTCGGCATGGGTAATGCAATTCCGCTCCAACATGGCGCGGATCAGTTTAGCCTTTCTGTGAACAACGGAAAGCGTGTGCCGCCTAAAAAAAGGGTCTGTCAACTTCGAGCCGGCAGGTTTGGCAGTAACGCATGGAGTTCGGCATGGCTCCTTAACCCAGATTTCAACATAACAATACCTGCAAGCTCATAAATCCACTAGACGCGGGGCGGGTGGAATTAAACGTCGGAGCTAAGCTCCGACCCCCAACAAGCATTTATAAAATAACTTGGCTCTGTTGAAATCCTGTCAAGCGGATTGAAATTCGAGGTCGTGTGCGATCGAGCGTGTCGCACCTACGGCGCTTGAGGTTGCCGATTCGTAAACCCCGCCCTCACGGGCGGGGCTAACTTGTGGCGCGCCTCCGGCGCTTGTTAGGTGAGCACCAGTGATTCTTATGAAGCGTGGCGGTTTCCACTAGGACGTCAACAGAACCAAATAACTTCTAATTATTATTCTCGAGTTGGAGGTGCGGCCGGGACTGAAGGCCTCTGAGGAGTAAGTTCACGTCTCGCGGCACCCAAAGGTGCCTCTCCCCTGACCCTTCGAGGCTCTGGGTAAACTTAAAGTCAGGGGCTTCCACCACTGAGCTCGATGGCGCGCGCGCGTTGCGGATGATCAGGTGGAAGACTGCGGCTGCTCGAGACGCCTCTGCTTGATCTCCTTGATCTTGTCGAGCAGATCGTCGGCCTGCTTCTCCAAGTTATTGCGCTCGTCGGCGGTTTCGACCATGTCGGCCTTGCGCCGGTAGAGCAAGCTGAGATAACCCATAGCGTCGTCGTAATCCGGCTTGAGTTGGATGGCTTTCTGCAAGTCGGCGATCCCTTCGTCCACCAGCGCGCCGGACTTGCTGATGTACTCGGGCCGGAGTGCGGCCGGTAGGGGATCCGTATCCTTGACCTGCTTCTTGAGATTGTTCTTGTTGTATTCCAGGCGCATTTCCCCATTGACGCGATAAGCCAGCGTCCAATCGATTACAGCGATCCAATAATAGGGCTCTGGATCCTGGGGACGCAGGTCGATGTGTTTCTGATGGTAGGTCTTTGACTCCGTGAACTTTTTTTCGTCAAAGGGAGTGCCGGCCATCTGGAACAGAATGGAACCAACACCGTCGATGGCGCTGAGATTATCCGGATACGTCTCGAGAACTTCCTTGAATTCCGCGACCGCCTGATTGCCGCGCGCCTGGTTTTCCGGCGAAGGCGCGCCAGGAATGTATTGGGTGGCGTACGCAGTGGCAAGGTACAGCCGCGCGTTCAGCAAGGTTGGATCTGTATCCTTGGCCCCTTTGAAATTTTCGATTGCGGCATCGTACTGGCCGTTCTTGAAGGCCGCGACGCCCTTGTTGAGGAGGTCGCGTGCTTTCAGCTTGGCGCAACCCGATACGCTCACGATCAGAGTTAGAAGCGCCGCGAGGGCCGCAGCCCGGCTACAGATTCGGGCTAAACCTGACCGCACTGGAGCCTTACATGAAAACGATGCATAAGTCATCGAATCATCCATCCCTGCGAGAATTCACAGCCGCCCCCGGAAGGGGCAATTCCTTCTAGTTCAACGATTCTTGTTCCAACCCCGGCGTCATCAAGCCAACAGGTCCGAGCCCCGCACTTCTCATAACATCGATTACCCTGGCAACCTGAGAAAATTCCACCGCCGCGTCGCCCCGGATAAAGACCGCGCGGTTTGCGCGCATCTTGTAAATTTCCTCGAGCCGTAATTCCAACAGCTCCCAGGAGATCGGCTCCTGATTGATACGAAGCGAGCCGTCTGCCAGCAACTGAACAACAATGACCTCGGGCGCCCGTTCGGGTGGAAGCGGCGCCGCAGACTGCGGAATCTCCGCTTTAAGCCCGAACTGCGAGTGCGGAATGATCATGAAAATGACCAGCAGCACCAGCAGAACATCGATCAACGGGACAACATTTACATCCGCAATGGTTCCGCGATTCGAGCCGCCAACGGATATTGCCACGTGCCACCTCGCTTTGGGAAAATGCCCCGCGAGGAGGACTCTCACAACCCTGCGCCGGCCGCCCATTCGCGGCCGTCCTGCCTGAAAGAGATTACTGTCCGGCCTCGAGCTTGGCAGTAATCAAGCCGACCTTATCGATGCCCGCGCTGCGCATGATATCGATAGCACGGGCCACTTCCAGGAAGAGCACGTCGTTATCGCCCTTTACGAAGGCGATCTTGTCAGCACGCTCTTTGAAAATTTCCTCCAAACGTGGGCCGAGCGTGGTCCAACTGGCATCCTCCTGATTGATCTTCAGCGTCGTCTGCAACCCGCTCTTCAACACCTGCACGACCACAGTCTTGTTCTCGAGCTCCTGGTTCTGCTGCTGGTTGGGGTTGGGCTGCGGCACCAGAGTGTCGAGACCTTTGGGGGTCAGGGGCGTAATCACCATGAAAATAATGAGCAGCACGAGCAAGATGTCGATGAGCGGAACAACATTCATCTCGGCAATCGCGCCGCCCTTGTTGTCACCTACTTGCATTCCCATTGCGAGTCTCCTATTAGCCGTCCCTGAAAGCTGCATGCTTTGTGATCGCGGGGCGATCACGCAGGTCATGCGGCCGCGCCGAGTGGGATCCAGCGCGGCCTAATCCGAATCAGCAAACGAATGGTAACTGCTTCTACGTTTCCAACGACACCCGACGCGTGTCAATCCGCCGACGGCGCGGGCGAAACGGGCGGAGCAGGTGTTCTGGTCCGCTCGTTCTTCTCGGTGAGCAGTCCAACGGAATCCACTCCCGCGGAGCGGATTTCATCCACTACTTCCACCACTACGCCATACTTGGCGCGGGCGTCGCTTTTGACGTAAACGGTCTTGTTGAGACGCGCGGAGATGCGATCCTTGACCTCCGCAGTGATTTCATCCTTGCGGATCAAGACTTTGCCAAGGAAGATGTCGCCACTGCGCGTGATCGCCACGACGACGGCGTCATCTTTGTCGGCATCCTGCATCTCCAATGCGTTGTCCACTCTGGCCATGTCCACCGGCATGTTCTTCTGCAACATCGGAGTGACCACCATGAAGATGATCAGCAGAACGAGCATGATGTCGGCCATGGGGATGACGTTTGGCGTCGACATCTGCGCCCCGACTTGCGGCTTGTAGGCCATATGCTTACTTCTTGGCGCCGCGGCGCAGGATAAAGTAGTTGATCAACTCCATCGAGGAGTTATCCATCTCCACGTCGAAGGCTTCAACCCTGTTGGTGAAGTAGTTGTAGGCCCACACCGCAGGCACGGCAACGAGAAGCCCGAGGGCCGTGGTCACCAGCGCTTCGGCGATACCGCCGGCAACCGCGGACAAGCCAGTCGCCTTGCTGGTCTCAATGCCCTTAAACGCGTTCAAGATGCCGACGACCGTGCCAAACAGTCCGACGAAAGGAGCGGTCGAACCGATGGTGGCGAGAGCGGAAAGGCCGCGCTTCATTTCCGCGTGAACGATGGCTACCGAGCGCTCCAGACCACGCTTGGCCGCCTCCACCACGTCCGACTCGGAAACCTGCTGCGATGCGGACTGGAACTCCGAGAGGCCCGTGGCCACGACCTTGGCGATGTGGCTCTTCTTGTTACGCTCCGCGATGGCGATGGCTTCGTCCAGCTTGCCGTCCTTGAGGGCGCCGGCAACCTGCTGGACGAACACGCGAGACTGCTTGCGGGCCGCGCTGTACATCAGGGCGCGGTCAATCATCACACCGAAAGAGTAGATGGAGAGAACAAAGAGGATCCCAACAACAACCCTGGGAAGGGTACTCATTGAGGCCCACATGCTCCGCAGATCCCACGAGGTGCTCCCCGTGTTCTGAAGGAAGAGGGCCGCGTAAACATATAAAGTGGCTACCATTCGTTTGCTCCTTGAGATTTTTTACCGAGACTTCTTACCCGCACCGAAGCGCTGATCCCACTGCCGGCGCCCCGGCACGTTGCTACTGGTTTAGAGAGAAAATCACGTCGACCGTGGTGTCCACCTCGACCGGCTCGCCGTTCAGGAGAGTCGGCTGATAGCGCCACTGGCGCACCGCATCAAGCGCGGCTTGCACAAGCAGCGGGTGGCCGCTCATAACTTCCAACTGCTGCACGGTGCCGTCCTTCGCGATGATGGCATGCAAGCGAACGGTGCCGGAGATGCGGGTTTGGCGCGCGAGCGGCGGGTAGAGGGGGTTTACGCGGTTGATAACCTTCGCCGCCGTCACATTGCCGCCAACCCTGATGCGTTGCTGCACCTTAGGCGGTGGAGGCGCCACGCTGCCGACCACGCCCCCGATGACCCCGCCCATGGATCCGCCGGCCACGCCGCCAACTACGCCGCCGGACATGCCGCCCATGTCGGGCTCTGCTTCTTCCTTAATGATCTTGACGTCTTTCGGAATCACCTTGGGTGCCACGAGCTTGCCAGCGTCCATCAAGTGCACCTGCGGCTTCCTGATGACTTGCACTTGAGCAGGCGGTGGTGGTGGCGGTGGCGGTGGCGGCGGCGCAACAAGAAGCGTCGCCAACATTGCCTTAGGAAGTGCTTCCGTGTAAATGAGCGGTATCAAAAGTAAAATGGAGAGGAAGAGCACCTGAAAGCCCATGGACACCAGCATCGTCCACGTCTTGTTTGTCTTCGTCGGGTGCGGACTCGAAACCACTAACTCTTCAAACATGGTTCTTACCTCCTGCCCGCGGGAGCGAGACGCGGAGAAACGCCTTCACTTCCACGAGGTTTGTCGCCGGCTGCGGGTCCGGCCCCTGCCACCGCTTTCTGGCCGCGCCAGCGATTCCACGCGACCACCAACGGGGCAGCAATGCCAAAGCTGGAGTACGTTCCTACCACAATTCCCACCACCAGGGCAAAGGAGAATGCACGGAGCACCTGGCCGCCCATCAAGAACAAGACGAGCACGGTGAGGAAAGTCAATCCACTGGTCAAGATGGTTCGCGAAAGTGTCTGGTTGATCGATTTATTGACAACGTCGGCGAACGACTCGCGGCGCAGCAAGCGGTTATTTTCGCGGATGCGGTCGAAAATCACGATCGTGTCGTTCATCGAATAACCGACCAAAGTCAAGAGCGCGGCAATGACCGTCAACGAAATCTCGAAACGCAGCAAGGAAAAAAAACCCAAGGTGATCAGGACGTCGTGAAACACGGCCAAGACCGCGGCGGCACCATAAACCCACTCGAACCGGAAGGCAATATATACCAGCATGCCCCCCAAAGCATAGAGGGTAACGTAGATGGCCTGCCGCCTCAGCTCGGCCCCGACTTTGGGCCCGACAATTTCCACGTTGCGTATGGCAAAGGAGCCCAGAGCATAATTGTCCTTGATCGCAGAGAGAACGGGGGGTGTAACACCTTCCACTTTGGAGAGCGCGTCGAAATTAGAAAGCACGCCGTTCGCTTCTTTGCCGTCGCGATAGGCGAGAATTTTTGCAGCTAGCTGTTGATAGCGGTCGCCCGCGTTGGTCGAGAGCACCAGCGGATCGCGCTGCGTCAGGAAAGCGGCCAGGGAGGAAGGAGTGGCGGAATTGAAGTCGGGTTTGCCGCTGTTAACGGTGCCGAAGGTTTGATTGAGCGCGTTCACCACTTGGGTCTTGCCGGTGTCCAGGGCCTGGTCGCCCTCGCCCTTCTGCTCGAGGCCGATCACGACTTCATTCCCGTTAGGGTTGGCCGGATCGCTGATAGGCTGAATCTCACTAGTGCCCAATCCCTGCTGGGTAAGGCTCTGGCGGATCCTGTCGATGTTCGGAGGCTGGGCGAAGCGCACATCCACGTTTGTGCCACCCTTGAAATCGATCCCGTAACGCAGACCGCCTTTGAAGAAAATCGAGGTCCACCCAGCGATAAGCAGAATCCCGCTTAAGGCGAAGAAATACTTGGCTTTGCCCATCCAGTCGAGGTTGGGTTGTTTGAATAGCTCGATCATGCCTGCTGTTGCTTCCCTTCCTTAGACTCCAGGAGACAATGATTTGTTCCCGAAACAGTTCCCCGGAGCACATCTTCAATCGAGCATCGCTTGCATCGCCCGATCGTCATTCCCAGCCGAACTACGGTTCGATAGTTCTAGTACAGCCTAAATGCTCAACTCGCCCTGACGGTCCATCTTCGTAAGGTGATATTGAAAAATCGTTTTGGATACATAGATCGCCGTGAAAACGTTGGCAATCAGGCCGATGGTCAAGGAAACGGCAAAGCCGCGAATGGGTCCCGTTCCAAAAAGGAACAGAAAGAATGCTGAGACCACCGTAGTGACATGCGTATCGATGATGGTGAGGAACGCTTTGTCGAAACCCGCCTCCACCGCCGACGCCGGAGACTTGCCGTTGCGCAATTCTTCGCGAATGCGTTCGAAGACCAGAACGTTTGAGTCCACACCCATGCCGATGGTCAGAATCACACCGGCGATTCCCGGCAACGTCAGGACGGCGCCAAATATCGCCAGCACAAAGAGAAGTATGACCAGGTTGAGAATGAGGGCTAGCACCGCATTGGCGCCGGAAACGCGGTAGTAGATGAGCATAAAAATCATCACCACCAGAAGGCTCAAGACGGAAGCCTGGAGGCCGTGGCGGATGGAGTCGGCACCCAGCGAGGGTCCTACGGTACGTTCCTCCAGATACTTGATGGAAGCGGGCAACGCGCCGGCTCGCAGCACCAAGGCCAGGTCATGCGCCGAGTCCTGACTGAAATTGCCTTCGATCAAACCGCGATCGTCGATGCGTCCATTGATGACCGGGGCGGAATATACGCGATGCTCCAAAACAATAGCCATTTGACGGCCCTTGTTCTGCTCCGTAAAAGGACCGAAGCGACGGGCAGCTTCCGCGGACAGAGTGAAGTCCACTTCCCACATGCCGGGATTGTTAGTGTTGCGGTTCTCCGTCGCGCTCCGCAGGTCGCGTCCTGTCACAACGGGAGCACGACTAAGGACGTACCAGCTTTCGCCGGTATCAGCGCCACCGGCGGGGTTTCGAGTTTCCGCGCGGCCCGAAACAAGCTCCGTTCCGGGAGGCAAGACTCCCTGATGACGGCCCATTGCTTCCGCCTGCGAGGTGTAAGGAACTGGGTCCTCCACCAGCTTGAGTTCAAGCTGGCCCCCGGCTTGAATCACGGCTTTCGCGCGCGTGGGATCACCTTCCCCGGGCAACTGCACGAGAATCTCGTTAGCGTTGCGGCCGCCTCGAGCCTGAATGGTCGGCTCCGTCAAACCCAGTGCGTTAATGCGACGCTCGATGGTTTCAACGGATTGCGACATCGTGGTTTCCTGGATCTGTGCGATGGTACCTGGGCGTAGTGTCAGGGTGTAACCTGAAGTTTCACCCGCGGCCGGAGTCATGTCCCAGACGTTGTTATATTGCGCGCTCACGAGATCGCGGAGGTCGGAGAGTTGCGCGGAATCAAGGTTGCGAATGAGGATGTGGGTATCGTCCACGCGTCGAACTTCATCGTAGCGGATGTTTTTTGCGCGCATCTGGCTGATGAGGCGGTCCACGGTCTGGTCTGTCTCTTGCGCGATGGCTTCCTGCACTTGCACCTGAAGGATCAGGTGCGTGCCACCTTGCAGGTCGAGGCCGAGCTTGATCTGGTGAGCGAAATTGTCTTTGATAATTGCAAGCGAGGTAGGAAACGTCGGCACGCCAATCAAGCCATAAATACAGGCGATGATGACGGCAAGGATAAACAGCGCTTTCCACTTCAAATTAGGGTTCATGGTCAGAGGGTGTCGATCCCGGGCGCGCCGGGATCATCTGTGATTTTTCTCACGCTGCGGCGGAGAGTGAATTTATTTCGCATCTTCGGCTGCCTCTACTTGTGATATCGCCGAGCGCGCAATGCGGATTTTTACCGGAGACGAACCCGTGTCGGCGATCTTGAGAATCACCGTCTCGCCGTCAATGCCGCTGATGGTGCCGTAAATTCCCGCGTTGGTGATGACTTTGTCGCCCGACTTCAGTGCGCCCAGCATCGCCTGCATTTTTTTGCGCTGCCGCTGCTGAGGGAGTATGAGCATGACGTAAAAAATCCCTAGCACGATAGCCATCATGATCAGCGGGCTGCCCAAGATTCCCGCCGGCCCGGAAGCCTGAAACCACATCGCCGACAACATGTTTGTCTTTCGACCTGATCCTTTCAAGCGAGAGGAAGAAGAGCTCTCAAGAAACCGGCTAAGCCATCAGGGCCCGTCCCGAGCCACTCGGGGCCCGCCGGATTCTCTGGCTTTCTTTGGGCGCGGCTGCAAAGCAGTCACTCACCAAGCGGATGGTTCGCGCAAACTTTGGATTCAGTTATCAAACTGGACCCGCGGCATAGCGCGCGTGCATCTCGGACGAGAATTTCTCTAGGTTCCCAAACTCGATAGCCTCGCGGATTTGCCGCATGATGTCAAGGTAAAAGTGGACGTTGTGGTGGGTGGCGAGGATGGCTGCAGTGAGTTCTCCGGCAGCGAAAAGATGCCGAAGATAGGCGCGGGCGTAGCGTCCGCACACGGAGCACGAGCACGCCGGATCTATGGGACGCTCGTCCTGCGCGTACCGGGAATTCTTGATGAGCACGCGGCCTTCGCTGGTGTAGAGGCACGCATGACGCGCAGCGCGGGTCGGCAACACACAGTCCATCATGTCGATGCCGAGCGCGACGTAATCCGCAATCTGCTCGGGGCGCCCGACACCCATCAAATAACGCGGGCGGTCGCGTGGTAGGAGGGCGGTAACTTCACCGGTCATTTCGCAAGTCGTCGCATGCGGCTCGCCCACGGCGAGTCCGCCGACCGCATACCCCGGAAAATCGAGCTCCAGAAGCTGCCGCGTACTTTCGCGGCGCAGGTCTTTAAACGTAGCGCCCTGGACGATGCCGAATTGCCATTGTGCCAATTCTCCATTGCGGCTTGTTTGTTCCTGAAAATACGCCCGCGCCCGGCGGGCCCACTCCGTGGTGCGCTTGACGGCGGCTTCCGCCGCATCACGTGGAGCAGGCGTCTCGATGCATTCATCGAGCACCATGGCAATGTCCGAACCCAGCGCGAGTTGAATCTCGGCGGCTTTTTCGGGGGTCAAGAGATGTTCCGAGCCATCGAGATGCGAACGGAACCGCACTCCGTCGTCGGTGATCTTGCGGAGTTCCGCGAGACTGAAGACCTGGTAACCCCCGGAATCGGTGAGGATGGCTCGCGGCCAGGACATGAATTTGTGCAAGCCGCCGAGCTTGCGGATCAGCTCATGCCCCGGCCGCAGATAGAGATGATAGGTGTTGGCAAGAATGATTTCGGCGCCCAACTCTTCGAGCGCCTCTTGCCTCAGGGCTTTGACGCTCGCCGCGGTTCCAACCGGCAGAAAGAATGGCGTCTGAACCACGCCGTGCGGTGTGGTGAGCCGCCCGCACCGGGCACCCGTCGGATCGGTTTGGGCTACCTCAAAGGAAAAGTTCACTTCGCCAGTGTAGCAAGATGTGCTTCACATCGCGGCGACGCCGACCCTACAGACCAAATAGAGCAGCCATAGCCCAAACACGATGCCAAATGCGGAGCTCTAGAGCTTCTAGAAGAGGAGGCGGCTCCGAACTAAAGATTCGGTCATGGCAGTAGTTTTTATCTCGGCACAGTTTGAAAACCCCACTGCTGTCGCGATTCTGAGAAATTGACCGCTTCTGACGCTATCCAAAAAATATAACGGCGTTTCCGAATAATGGATTGAATACGGAACGCTGAATTTAGAGGAACCTGTATAGCTATACCGAACTATGGAAGATTGAGATGAAGTTTAGAACGACAAACTCTTTGCTTTCAGCGACATACCTTCGGCAATCGAAATGCCTATCTCGTACCGTCGGTTGTGCCAGCTGCGGTCCGAACGTGTATTCCTCGTATTTGAGGCTCCGACAGACCGCGTCGAACGGATATTGAAAATTACGACCACTGTCAATCGATTCGCTACCGGCGCCAAGCGACAGAAATATTGTTCCCAGGAGGAAATGGTGAAGCAATCTATGCGGTTAATTCAAATTTTCGCGGCGCTTGTTCTGCTGGGCGCATTAGCGGTGTATCCCGTCCATGCGCAAAACGCGGCTGCGCGTATCATTGGTAACCTAACGGACCCGAACGGCCGGGGTGTTCCGAATGCAAAGGTCTCGGCCGTCAACGTCGACACCCAAGTGCACTACGACACTACCAGCAACGGCGAAGGATACTTCCAAGCTCTTGATCTTCCCATTGGGCACTATAACGTGACGATCGAAGCCGATGGTTTTCGCAAAGTCACGTATGAGAACCAGCTTCTGCAAATCAACCAGGTGCTGCGCATTGACGCCAAGTTGGAGATTGGCGCCTTGTCGGAGATTGTCGAAGTAAAAGAGCAAGCGACGGTGGTGGAAACCGTCAATCCCACGCTCGGAGCCTCGGTAACTGGGCGTACGCTTACCGACATGCCTCTGAACGGCCGCAATGTCCTGAACCTGGCTCTTCTCCAGCCCGGTGTGACGCCCACGAATGATCTGGATTCGGGTTCCGGCCAGACGTACAACATCTCGGGAGGGCGCTCGGATTCCGTGACGTTCCTTCTTGACGGTGGCCTGAACAACGAAAACTTGGGCAACGGAGTGGTGTTTAACCCCAACCCGGATACGATCCAAGAATTCCGAATTCTTGAGAACAATTACACGGCGGAATACGGGCGCAACGGCGGCGGCGTCATCACGGAAGTCGTGAAGTCCGGAACGAATGAATGGCACGGCAGCGGCTTCGATTTCATCCGCAATGGCGACTTCAACGCCAACTCGTTCTTCAATAAGAACGATCCCAACAACCTGCTTCCGCGCGATACGCTGCGACGCAACCAGTATGGCGGCACGTTCGGCGGACCGATCACCCTGCCCAAGCTTGTTCATGGGAAGGACCGCTTTTTCTTTTTCGTTGGCTATCAGGGGCAGCGGCAGTCGGAGAGTCAATCTTCATCCGGGAATGTTGTGCCAACTCCTGCTGAACTCATGGGAAATTTCTCCAACGGAGGATCTCCGGATCCCGGGGTGGTCTGCTTCCTCACAGGTTTTTTCCCCAACGGAAAGCCGTGCGCCGTAGATCAAAATAACAATCCAGTCCCGGGAGTCGCGCACCCGTTTTTTCAATCTAATCTTGCCCTGGCGAAGCAAGGCATAATCGATCCCACAAAAATCAACAGCGTTTCGCAAAAGTACATCGCTGACGGATTGATCCCCACTTCGGCCAGCGGAATGCTAAACGTACAGGCACCCGCAACCAATAACGACAATCAGCTTACGATGAAATTCGACTTTAACATCTCGCAGAAGGACAGGATTTCCGTAACGTTGGGAGGGGACCGGAATCCACAGTTGTTACCTTTTGCAGGCTCGGGCCTGCTGGGGTACGCAGACACCACTTTTGTAAACAACTATTTCTCGAATTTCGCGTATACGCGCACCATTTCCGCCAACGCTCTGAACGAATTCCGCGTTACGGTTCAGCGGCAGTTTACTTTACAGGACAAGCCTGCCACCCAGCTCCCGACTCACGCGGCCGTGGGCGAGGTCGGCATCACGCCGGATTTGGAAACGGGGGCTGCTAAGCTCAACTTCCTTGACCAGGGAACACTCCTGGGCTCCAGCATTCAAGGGCCCAGCAGTCTGATCAACAATACGTTTGCCTATAGTGATGTTTTCTCCTGGACCCGCGGACGTCACAACTGGAAATTCGGTGGAAGCTTCTCCGCGTACCAGTTCAATACGGCCTTTGATTTCTTTGGCAGTGGCGAGTTCGGCTTCATCGGAGCAGGGGGCATCGGCACGGGGAACGACTTTGCCGATTTTCTCGTCGGGTTGCCGGCATTTTTCCAACAGGGCCCGAACGCCCCGACCAACGCGCGCAGCAAGTTTTACTCCGGGTTTGCGCAGGATGAGTGGCGCGTGAACAAGAAACTCGTGCTCACTTTGGGCGTACGGTATGAGTACGCTTCACCAAAGCTGGACACTCACGGCGACACGTTCAACGTCATCCCCGGGCACGCGCAGTCCACGGTATTCCCCAACGCGCCATCCGGGCTTGTCTTCCCAGGTGATAAGAACGCGCCGCGAGGCGTCAATTTCCCCGACAGAAACAACTGGGCGCCGCGCTTTGGTTTTGCCTGGGATCCTAAGGGCGATTCCAAAACGAGCATTCGCGGGGGATTTGGAATATTCTACGATATCCTGAAGGCCGAGGATAACTTCCAGGACAACGGCCAGCCACCGTTTTTCGCTGCCGGCTTTGCTAACTTCTCACCACTGGCGACCAATCCCGCAGCGGAACTCCCCTTTCTGGCCCAGCCATACACCAGCACGGGGGCGGTTAACCCGTTCCCCTCAAAGCCGCCCGATCATAATGTCAACTTCCTCAATGCGGGCCTGACGCCGTTTGGCAGCACGTCCATCTTCCTGGACGACCCACATTTGAAGACTCCCTACATCTATCAATACAATCTGAGCATTCAGCGGCAGATTGCGCGGAACACTTCGTTCGAAGTTAGCTATCTGGGAAGCAGTTCGCATGGTCTGACCGGGCTGGTGGACATCAACCCTTTCATTCCCGGCACCTCGAACCGCATCCTGAATCTCCTTCCGGGGAATAGCACCTGCCCGGAAGGTAATGGCAATCTTTCCTTCCAATGCTCGTTTAGCAATTTGCCGGAGTTTAAGAATGTAGGAAAAGCATCCTACAACGGCCTTACGGCCAGCATCACCAGGCAACTTACCGATACTCGGGTCATAGGGCGAACGTACTTCACGTTCGGCTATACCTATGCCCACTCGATCGACAATGTTTCCGGGTTCCGGAACAACAACAGCTTTGTTCCCACGTTCAACCCGAATTTGTACCGCGGTTCATCGGACTTCGATGTCAAGAACCGGATCACTTTCAGCGGCGGCTGGGACCTGCCCTTCGATAATATGTGGAAGTCCGGGCCGAAACGCCTGACGCAAGGTTGGAGTCTCTTTCCGATCTTGTCGTGGCGGCAAGGCTTCCCGCAGAGCATCTTTGCCACCGTCGATACCTCGGGTGGCTTCACCAACCCTGGAGTCTCGGGAGCCGGCGACAACGCCGTTGTGCATGCGAATCTGGCGGGCCAGGCCGTCACGACGTTTGACCCGCACACGGTGCAGACCTTGACGGGAGACGCATCGGGGACGAACACAGGCAACTTCTTTTTCAATCCTGCCGCATTCACCACGGCGCAAGTTGGAAGCGCAACAGATGCCTGCGCCGCGGTATCGCCAACGTGCTTCCCGTCGACCGCGCAGGTAATCGCGAATCCGTCTCTGCTTACCTATGGAACTGCGTCGCGCGGTCTATTCCGCGGGCCGGGGCGCACGAACCTCGATATGTCGTTGTCGAAGACGACAGCCATCACAGAACGCTTCAAGGTGGAAATACGCGCGGACGCCTTCAATCTCTTCAACCACGCGGAGTTTGCCGATCCCATCACCAACATTACCTCCCCGCAATTCGGACGAATCGTCGCGACGGGGACTAATGCCGTTGTCGGACCCCCAGCCCCTCTACCGCGCATCCTGCAACTCGCGGCACGGTTTACTTTCTAACTCGAGAGCCGTGCAGCTTGTTCCGCGGCTCGATTTCTTAATCTAATACCCACTTCATACCGAAGAGGCCCCCGACGTCTTGGGGGCCTTTTCTCTTGCTGGTAGAGTTCGCAAGGGAGCGCGGAACACCAACTACGAAGAATCATGAGGAGCAAATTGCGGGAAGCCTGGACCACCATCATCCAGGCTAAAGATTATGAGACGCATATGGCAGCGGTCGGGCAGGCACAAGCCAATGCGGAACTGGTCGCCGAATATCTTGCGGCGCAGCCGCCGCCAGCGGGAGCCTTGCTACTATTCCTGGGTGCGGGCACCGGCCAAATGTTTGAGTTCGTCTCGCCAACGATTCTTCTGCTCTATCAAACGACATTTGGGGACATCAACGCGAGTTACCTTGAGTGCCTTGGCAAGCGGCTCCGGGGGGTGAAAGGGCTGCGCTATACCACGGTTGTCGACGACGTAGAGAAAACTCGCCTCACCCCTGGCTTTCACACCGTACTGGCGGTGCTGCTGCTTGAACATGTGGATTGGCGCGGGGCCGTCTCGACGATCGCCAGTCTGGCCGGCCTGCGGGCATTTGTGGTCATCCAGGAAAATCCTGCGACGCTGGCGACGGCGATCGCGACAACCCGCGAAATCACGGGCACCATGAAGATATTTACGGAGGTGCATCCCGCCTTGATTCCGCGCCATGAACTCACGGCGGAATTCGCGCGGCACGGTTTTAAACCGAGCTACTCAGCCGAGAAAATCGTCCCCGATAACAAGAAGATGCTCGCCTTTGGCTTCTCGTGCGCTATGTAGCCCACCCGGCCAATCTCTAAACCAGGATGCAACGCTGCGCGTTTGTGGCTAGCGGCGCGCAACAGGAGTCACAAACTTCAGCGCGGTTTGCGTCTGCGAAAAACCGGCGACCTTCACGTCCTTGAGTCCCGCTTTACGCCCTGCGGAGATTACATCTAGCTCAGTGATTTCTTTCTGCCCTTTGGGATAGACGATCCAGAGCGCGGCGGCACCTTTCAGGGTCTTTGCCAGCTTCGGCACTTGGGCAAGCTCTGGCTTCGATCCTGCAGCAAAGAAAACGGATTCCGAATCCGCGCCAACCTTTCCTTTCACAACCGTGTCCGTCTGCTGCGCTAACTCTCGAAGAAACCCCTCGTCGAAGGCGCCAATCAAGGAGACTTTTCCTCCGGGTTTCACGCCGACCTTTTCCAGTCGCGACTTAGGGTGCAATATTTTCTCGCGCCACTTCGCAGCAGCATCGCCCAACGCAAAGACCGCGAGTCCCTCTGCCGTCTGCACCAGCAATTCGCCATCTGCCGCCTTCAGCGATTGAATCGACGAGAACGGAATCTTGAGCCGGAATTCCCCGCGAAAAAGAATTTCGGAAGTCTCAAGCAGCGCTTTCCCCGCCGATTCCTGCTTGCCAAAACGCGCCGTGCAATTCACTTCGTTGCCCATGAAGCTTTCCTCGCCAATACTTCACCCGGCTCCCCGGTCAAAATGGCGCTTTGCACCGTAACTCCGCGAACTCTCGCGGAGCACGGCCCATAGCATACGATAGTAAACTATTTGTTTCGATGACCACGGCCACTCATCCCCGCACCGATTGGTCTCTTCTATTCGGCCAGCGCGGTTTCCGTTATTTCTTTGCCGGAACCTTTATATCCATGTTCGGCTCGGGCATGAATTTCGCCGGAGTCACCTGGCACATCCTGGGCATCACCCATTCGACCGTCAGCGTCGGCGTTACCGTCATTATGTACACGCTCCCCGGCCTGATCGTTCCCTTTGTCGGCGGAGTGCTTATCGACCGCGTGGACCGCCGCTACCTGGGAATAGCTCTCGATCTTTCACGCGGCATGATGGTTCTCTGCGTCGCCGCGCTTGTGCGTTTCGGACATGCGCACGTCTGGCAGATCGACGGCATGGTTCTCCTGAACGGCGCGGGAGCGGCCGTCTACTGGGCCTCCGTCAACGCCCTGGTGCAAGAGCTGATCCCGCCCGGCCAGTTCGTCGGCGCAAACTCCTCCGTGCTGATCGCCGTACAAGGCGGACTTCTGTTCGCCGGCGCCTTTGTCGGCTTCATTTACGAAAGCACGGGCCTCGCGGGCATTCTCGGAATTGATGGCCTCACCTACCTCATTTCCGCATTTTGTCTCTTCCGGCTGCGCAGCGGCTATTTCCATCCGCGGCGCAGCGAAGCCGCCGGTGATGCACTTCCGGACGTCCTCGAAACCGCGCCCATTCCCCCCATCGTAGAGACCGATCTCGCCGCCGGTGTGCTTCGTGATATTCAGGAAGGCTTGCACTACTTGCGCGAGCAGCCGCGCGTGCTCGCGCTCGGCATCACTTACGCGACCATGCTCGCCGGCGTCATCAGCTCCAACGTCCTTGTGGTGGCGCTGGCCAAAGACATCCTCCACGCCGGTGCGCGCGGCTTCGGCCTGTTGGAATCCGGATGGGCTGTGGGCGCCGTGACTGGCGGACTCGCCGCGGGATATCTGGCGCGCCGCCGCCCGCTCACGATTCTCGTCTGTACCATGGCGTTCCTCGCTTTGGGCCACGGGTTCATGCCGTTTGTCACCGTGCTGCCCTGGGCGATACTTCTACAGGGAGTGTTTGGCGGTTGCCGCGCGGTAGGGGCCATTCTGACGCAATCCCAGATAATGTCCCAGGTCCCCCGCCGCTTGATGGGCCGCACGCAATCTGCTTTCTCCGTCATTTCCACGACGCTGCAAGTTTTGATGAGTTTTTCGCTGGGCTGGGTCTCGCAGCATCTCAGCATTCCGCTGGGATTTGGCACGCTGGCATTGCTTTATTCGGTCGCCGTGCTCGCCGCCATGCGCGCACGAGGACTGAATGCCACGGCCGCCTAAGGAACAGGCCGGAAATCATCGAGCAAACGATAAGAGCCCGATGAAATGATAACTCGGGTCCACATAACGCTCGATTGGAGAGAAGGCGAAGTGGTAGAAACGACGAAAGGTCCCAATTGTCATCGCTAGGAGCATGCTCGACTTCAACGTTGGATGTTCGAAGAATTGCGGTATTCCTGAAATCAGCCCTAGAACCAGGAACAGGCCTCCCTTTATCTTGATCCATCCAGCGTTCCTGAGGTTCCGCATGGCTTGCACACCAATCCAAAGGCTCGTTCTATCCGACGCAAGCCCACAGTCATCACCTTGGAGAGAAAAGAGCACTTCAAGAAGCTACTCTAATCACCGCCGATGACAACCAGCTTCCAAGAAAGAGACCAAACACTACCCACAGCATGGCTCCAAGATAGAGTGCACGGACATATCGCTCTCGCAATGACATCGGCTGACGTTTTATATGAGCGTCAACAGTGTTTCCCACGGTCCATATCGTCCAAACAAAACACGCTCCCAATGCCAAACCAGTGGTTATAGCCAAGGCGTAACCACTAAATCCTGCCTTTGCAAGTTTTGCTGACGCCAGCGCGCCTGCAATGGGCATCACAAAGCAAAAAGCGATTAACAAATCCCAGAGTGTCATTTTATCGGTATCCACACACGCCTTGGCTGGCTGTTGCAGCACCAGCCCCATCAACTCCGCTGCGGCGCGCCGGAAGCCGGGCTGCCGGCTGGCGCCTGCGGCACCGTCACATTCTTTCCGCCGAGCAAATCCACCGCGGCCTGATTCAATTTTCCGCGCATTTGGTATCGCTCGTTCGCGCGCGTAATGTAGCGCACCGCAATCTCGATGCCCCCGACAATCGGCTTCACATTGATCGCGGGCGCCGCGGAAAGCGCCTTCATGTCGCGAGAACGAGCTGCGCCTTGCCATTCCTGCTCGGCCTGCTGCGCGCTCTCCTTTGTGATTTCGACCACTTTTTTCTGAATGGCGTCGACGATCGGATAGGGGTCCTGCCCCGCAGGCAGCACAATCTGCAATTCATCCCAGAGCCATTGCCCCGAAGTCGAAAAATTAAAGTAGTGCCCTTCAATGGCGAAGCTGTTGGTGAACGTGACGCGGCGCCCCGTCGGATGCCCGGAATCCGTCCAGTTCCCCGTCTCGAGCAGCACGGTGTGGAACATTCCGAGCTGCACGACTTCGCCGGTCACCCCATTGATTTCCACCCAATCGCCAAGGCGGATACCGTCTTTCCCCATCAGCACGAGCCAGCCAAGGAATGCCACGATGAAGTCCTTGAGCGCGACCGTCAAGCCCGCGCCCGCCAGCCCTAGGAAAGTTCCGAGTTGTCCCGGCGGCCCGAAAATCACCAGCAAAATGAGAAGCACGCCGGCAACCTGCAACGCCACGCGCGTGACCGTGCGCAGCGTTTCCACCTGGCGACGATCCAGCGACGTTTTTCCGAGCAGGTGCTCGAGCCAGTTGTCGAAAAACACGCCAATCAGCAAAATTCCAAAAATGACGACCAGCCCCATCAGCACGCCGTGGAGCAATGAACGCTGCTTAACCGCAACCACATCGATCCAATTGCCGTACGTTTCCGCTAGCTGTTTCTGGTTATCGACCCGCTTGTCGAAGCTCGCCAGCGTTTTCTGGTCGGCCGCGCGGCTCTTCGTCGCTTTCAGCAACGCGCTCGATTCCTCGCGGCTCTGGTTTGCTGGCTTTCCCGGCTTGGAAGTAGTTGCTGCGCTTACCTGGGCGCCCGGCTCAGTTGGTTTTTTCCCCCCCGCTTCGATTAGTGCGGCCAGCGCGTCGTGCTTCGCCGAAAACAAAGCCGCTGCCGACTCCGCCTCCTGTTTCGCCCGCCACAATATGAGCTGCTTTTGATGCAAGGTGGACCACTGGCGAAATAGATGAATTAACCCCCACTCCTCTGCTGCAGTTTTGACCTCATTTATCTTCGTGGTGTCTGAGACTTTGGAAGCCGCCTCGTGCTCGTCCACCATCGCCTGAATGCGGCTCTGCGGATCGCCTCCCGCGCGGATCAAATCCTGCTTTGCATCGTCCACTTCGTCCTGGTCCAACTCGAGCTGGGCCTTCGCCAGATCGAGTTGATCGTCCAGCGCATCCTTCTTCACTCCGCTGGCTTTCGCGTCTGCGCTCGTCAACTGCTCGACCTGGGCGTTGTCCGCTTCAAGCGCCTTCTGCGCCTTCTGCAGCCGCGCCTGAATCTCCTTCGCTTCGGCGCTCAACACCGGCGGATGCGCTGTCGCCTCCCGCAAGGCTCCGGCAAACGCCAAGTCCATCTCCTGATCCCCAATCCGCAGGGCTTCCCGGGCGAATGGCAGTTCTTCCGGAGTAGTCGGCATCTGCGCCAGCCGCCGCGCTGTTTCTAACGTCGCTTGGTCGACCACCGGCCCCTCGGCCACCACTGCCTGGTTTCCTTTTCCTTTCTTGGTAGGATTCACCGCCCGCGGCTCAGTACGAAACAATCCATAGATTGTCCCGCCGAGCAGAAGCGCCAGCACAACAGCGGTAAGCTTTTGCGTCGTTTTCATTGTTCCCTTCGACAGGAAGGCAAGATCATTCTAATACGTATTCCGCTTCCGTCTAGCTAGAGATAGACCTGCGAAGAGAGAACAAGAGCGCGTTACCCTGTGTCGTGACGGTCGACGAACTGTGTTGTCCTCGCGGCAAATATGTCCTACTCTGCTGCTAATCAACTCCATGCAAAATTCGCGATTGCCAAAGTCTGTGTTCCTAGTGCTGGCCGCAGCCGCGGCGATCCATTTTTTCTATCTCTACCCTCAATTGCCCGATGTCGTGGCATCTCATTTTGACGCGCATGGCGCGCCGAACGGCTGGCAGACGAGGACTATCTTCTTCGCATTTTTCGTCGGCTCCATCGTTATTTCTACGATCGTCTGTTTTGGCGTTCCCATGCTCATCGCCAGTATGCCGCCCGCACTCATCAATTTGCCGCACAAAGAATACTGGCTCTCGCCGGAACGGCGTCCCACTTCGCTTGCCTTCCTGAGGGCTCACTTTGCCTGGTTGGGTTGCGCGGTTCTCTTGGTGGGAATCTTCGCGTTCGAGTTTTCCGTTCGCGCCAACTTCCAGCCCGACAAGCGGTTTGATACTACTTCCCTACTGTATGTTTTTTCGGCCTTTTTCGTCTTCCTGGTCGTGTGGATGGCGCGCCTGCTCGCCCGGTTTGGCAAACCTCCGAGAACGACTTAGGCGTCAAAACAAAACGCCCCCGCTCAAGCCGGAGGCGTTGTCTTTACAGGTTTTCCTAATTTTTCTATAGATAATCGCGCGATGGCCCTTCCAGGAACGCGCGCAGCTTCCTCGAACGCGACGGATGCCGCAGCTTCCGCAACGCCTTTGCCTCGATCTGCCGGATGCGCTCGCGAGTGACGGCAAACGACTGGCCGACTTCCTCGAGCGTATGCTCGCTCCCGTCGTCCAGGCCAAATCTCATCTTGATGACTTTTTCTTCGCGCGGTGTCAGCGTCTTCAGCACCGAGGACGTCTGTTCTTTCAAATTCAAATTGATCACCGCGTCCGAAGGCGACACCACGGCCTTGTCCTCGATGAAGTCCCCGAGGTGCGAATCTTCTTCTTCGCCGATGGGCGTCTCCAGCGAAATCGGCTCCTGCGCAATCTTCAAAATCTTCCGCACCTTGGACACCGGGATGTCCATGCGCTTGGCGATTTCCTCGCTGGTCGGCTCCCGGCCGAGCTCCTGCACCAGCTGGCGGCTCGTGCGCACCAGCTTATTGATCGTTTCGATCATGTGCACCGGGATGCGGATGGTGCGCGCCTGGTCGGCGATGGCGCGCGTGATGGCCTGGCGGATCCACCACGTCGCATACGTTGAAAACTTGTATCCGCGGCGCCATTCGAACTTGTCCACCGCTTTCATCAACCCGATGTTGCCCTCTTGAATCAGGTCGAGGAACTGCAGCCCGCGGTTCGTGTACTTTTTCGCGATTGACACCACCAACCGCAGGTTCGCCTCGATCAATTCCTTCTTTGCCTGTTCGGCTTCCGCTTCGCCGCGATGAATGAGGGTCAGCGTGCGCTTCAGCTCGGTGAGCCCCACCTCGCTCTGTTCCTCGATCTCTCTCAGCTCGGTCCGGCGCGTGCGCAGCTCCTTCCGCGCTTCCGCCGCCACGTCGCCCTTGGCCGCGTCCACGCGGCGCTCCAGCCGCCCGGCCTCGCGCTCCAGCGATTGCAGCCGTTCCACCGTGCCGCGCATCTTGTCGATGAGCCGCTTTTTCTCGAACGGATTGAAATCGATGCCGCGGATTTCCAGGGAAATCTGCACGCGCGTCCGCGCCACGCCCCACTTTGCGCGAATGTACGGTCTCTTTTTCGATTTCAGCGTTTTCCCGAGCTTCGCCGCCTGCTTCAGCGCCAGCTCGTACAGCTTCGCGATCTTGTCGATGTACTTGAGCGTTTGCTTCGTCTTGTTGGCTATCTTCTCTTCGGTCAGCTCCTCGTCGTCGAACTGCACGATTTCCTTGATCGACCGCGCGCCCCGGCGCAAATCGTCGCCAACCGCGATCAATTCTTTGATCACGATCGGCGACCTGGTGATCGACTTCATCACCACGAGCTGCCCGCGCTCGATGCGCTTCGCGATGGTCACTTCGCCTTCGCGCGTCAGCAGCGGCACCGTGCCCATCTCGCGCAAATACATCCGGACGGGGTCGTTGGTCTTTTCCAGCGAACCAGGCGTTAGATCAAGGTCGCCGTCTCCTTCGTGCGCGTCTTCTTTGACAACCGCGTCGCGCTCACCGGCTTCCGCTGAAACCTCGACCGCGCGCGCCGCCTTCGCCGACGCCGCATCTTCGTAAATCTCGATGCCGTTTCGCTCAAATGTAGTCAGGAGGTCGTCGATCTCTTCCGAGGAATGCACTTCGGCTGGAAGTGAATCGTTGACTTCATCGTAGAGCAGATACCCGCGCTCTTTGCCCACGGCAATGAGTTGCCGTACCGCATCGTATTTTTCTTCTAGCCCAACTACCGCCACAAATTCCTCCCGCCTTTAACTCGCGCTACCGCCCGCATCGATGGCACACTCAGGGATTTCATCCGTCCTTGCAGAGACATACGCGGACCGACACGCTGGCGCAGTTGACCCCGGCAATTCCGGGTCATCCAGAATAACGTTGAGAAAACTCTCACCAGAAGATCGTTTGTTACGTGAAGTCCTTCGCGCCGCGCCGTTCGCCCTGCTCGTTAAATTCATCCCGCCCTTGGGCCGGATTCCGCCGCTAAATACAATATTTTAGATGCATTTAGCGCCAAAACCGTTACTTCTGAAACCCTATTACGTTACACGTTTAAGTCCCGCTCCGTCAATATTTTAATTCGTGGAAATCTGTGGAAACGCCTCCTTGCCTTCTCATCTCGCTGCCGCCAACCTTCGCATCAACTCTTGCTTCCGGACCAGCAAACCCCGCAACTCCGGCCCTCCCGGAGGACTCGCTTCGATCGTGCGTTGTACCTCGGCGAGCTCCCGTTCCGCCTGGCGATGTTGCAGCGCTTCAATGCAACTGACGGCCTCCTCCCAAGTCGCCTCGCTGGCCTCCTCGAACAGAATCTCGAACAGCATGCGCCTGTCGCGCTCTTCCAGCGTTGCCGCTACCTCGGTTGCCTGCACCAGCTCGCCGGAAAGGCTTGCCGCAATCAACGCTGCGAATATTTTCTCTGTTTCAAGCCCGTGATAGAGCCGCGCTTTCTGCAGCTGCTGCGCGAGCTCATGACGAAACCCCTCTGCCTCGGCCAGCATTCGGATGAGCCGCCGCTCGGCAGGCTTCGCCGCCCGACCGACGAGTTCCGGCTGCGTCTTCACTTCGCTCCGCCGCTCGGAAGCGGCTTTGCTCAGC
>Ga0210400_10000431_pt1 | contig 47167 bp, 61 predicted proteins | sample IncBWH26MmetaG_FD_155456 | JGI IMG/M metagenome (GOLD analysis project Ga0210400, IMG submission 155456) | Forest soil microbial communities from Barre Woods Harvard Forest LTER site, Petersham, Massachusetts, United States - Inc-BW-H-26-M | ecosystem: Environmental > Terrestrial > Soil >... | reverse complement strand
CGGCAACCAAGTCGCGGATGACGAGGTCGCGCGTGCGCCCCTTGACGATCAACTCAGTCAAGTCTCCAGGCTTAGGCGGCGCCTCGTGCTGTTCCGACTCGGCAACGGCCACCGGAACTTCACTGTCACCCTCGCTCTTTGCCTCGCTGGCAGCCATCGGAACATCGTGCAACAGGGGTGCTGGAACGGTATCCGAGACCAGCGGTGGGTCGTCGACTGGCTCGATTCGGTCCCGGGAGGAGACACATCCCGAACAAATCGAGATGACCAACAACGGCAGCGCAAATGAGGCACCACGAGGGACGCGCGCAAAGGAACTCAACAATGCGGAAACGGGAGGTAGAAACGACATCATGACCATAATACTTGCGAACGGCGCAACGTACGACTTTAACGAGCGCGTTTTGCCAGATTGTCACCCGAGATGCGCGTGGAAGTCGGAAAACGGCAGCAAGGGCGTGAACGCGGAAGACTAATCCTGCGGTGCGCTCGATTGGCTTACGTACGACCCCTGGCGGCATTCAGCCTAAAGTTGCCAAGAACGACTCCATGCCAATTTTCTCAAGGGCGTCGAATCTTCACCTTCGCCGGCGATCCATTTTGACGCCTATATGAGACGCCCCCTAGAATAAGCGGCGCGACGTCGCTCACCACGTCAAAGGAATGACAATGATCCTACTGCTCAATATCGCCCGCGGCCTCATGGTGCTCTGGGTCTCTTATGGCTTGCTACTGATCTTTGCACCCAGCGTTGTTCACAGCCCGCCGAACCCGACAAGCGGCGCCATCCAGGCCATCGCGGCATTCGCTATCGGCTATTTGCTGGATCGGATTCTGTCGGTCGTGTTACGGCGGAAGGCGGCTGCGCACGACAACCAAACATCAACGTAATTGCCAGGCCGGTTGTCGTCAATGGGCTTAATCGCCGCGTCAAATCGCCCACCGCCACTCCAGTCCCAACGGCAGCATCGGCGGCCCAAACACAAAATGCAACACCCGCCTCGGGGTGAGCGAGGTTGCCTTTGACGACGCATGCAGAATCAGCGGCCGCATCACCAGCGCCCCGCCGCGGCTGACCGGCACCGCCGTTTCGCCATGCTCTAAGCGAAGCGCCTCCGCCCGGTCTGAGTCGACTCGACCCTCTGAATGCGACCTAGGCACCACCCGCAACGCCCCACTCTCCACCGGACAGTCGTCGAGGTGGATACGTACTGCAACCAACTGCTCGAGCACACTGATGGGCGGCTGCACATATACCTGCCCCTCCTTCTCCGACCATCCCGAACAGTCCGGGGAATCCACCTGGAACTTCACGGGAATGCTCAAATCCTGATGCAGCGCCACCAACCAATTCTTGGTCGGCGACTTATCGAAAAGCGTGCACTGTACCGCCACGGCGTTACGAGGCAACAATGAACGAATTCTTGCGTCGCCACGCAATGCGCCAGCCAAATGTGCGCACCATGCCTCATCCAGCAACCTTCGAGACCCGGCCCCGCTGGCGATCCCTCCGACGAATGCGCCCAATCTCCGATTCAATACGGCGTCGATTGCGCCGGGAATCACAAAATAGCCGCTATTCTTGAATTCCGAGACTACCTTAGCCGCCAGCATCCGGGCCCCTCAGATCGTTCGGCATGTGAAAATCCTTACGTCTCCAAGCCATCGCCCGGTTCAGCCGGGAATGCATCAGAACGAAATCAGCGTGAGTTCGCATCAGGGAGCATCTCCTGAACCGAGGAGCTTTCTCAAAAACCCCACCACATGCTCCTCGTACCCCTTCTCGTCGTAAGCCAGCAAATCCTGATGCCGCGCCCCATCGACGATCCACAATGACTTCGGAGTCGACGCCGCGTCAAACAGCTCCCGCGACTCCTCCAGCGTCGTGTGCTCGTCCTTTGAACCCGCGGCGATCAGAACGGGCGCACCCAGACGACCGATTGACCGTATCGGCTCAAGATCAGACGCTGCAATATGCAGGCGCGGTTCAATCTGCATGAGCAAAAGCGGCGTCAGTACCGGAGCCAAGAATCCCAGCCGAATCCGAATCCTATTCTCCACCGCCCGAGCAATCCGTGGGTACACGGCCTCCAAAACCACTGCATCAAACCCGGAAGGCTGAGGCGCCAGTAGTACGGACGCCCCGCCGAGTGAGCATGCCACAACACCGATCTTTCGACCCAGCGCGGTATGTTTGATCCACTCCCTCGCCGCCACGACATCTGCCGATTCACGCAACCCAAAAGTGATCGCCTCCCCGGGAGTCTCTCCATGGCCCTGCAAATCCACCAATAGGACCGAAAACCCATGCTTCATCAGCAACTGCGCGCGCGAGACCATCGTGGAACGATCGGCCCGAACCGCGTGCAACAACAGAATGACCGGCGAGCCCTCCCCTTTGTCCACCCACCACCCGGCAATGGAGTGGCCAACTCCGGGAATGGCAACGCTCTGCGCCGAAAGGTCCGTCGGCATCGGAACTTGATGGTTGGTTGGCTCGACTAGCTTTGTACCCAAAATCCACACAGAAGCACCTAGCAGGAGCACCAACGCGACCGACGTCAGAATCAATAGTCGAACGGGCCTGCGGATTCTCATCGTCTATTGCTGACCATAGTCGTCCGTGACTCCCAAAACGACAATCTTCTGATTCTTAATGCTTGCCCGGAAATGCTTCAACAGCTTATTGCGGTGATGGCGCTCCATCACAAAAATTACCGCTGCCCACGCCAAGAGCTCCGGTGTCACCGGGACCTGACATTTCGGATCGAGCCCCGCCGAGGCGACTTCGATCCCCGGCCAACTAGAGAACACCTGTTCCGCGGTAGGACTTCGCAATTGGTTGCGGCTACAGATAAAGAGCACCCTGCGAAGATGGACATCGTTTCCTATGGCGTTTCACTCCCATGCTCGACCAAAAACGCATGGATCAGCTCGCCGAGTTCCTTGTGCTTCGTGATGACCATCCAATGGTTCTCACCCGGCAAGTTCACAAACTGCGAACCGGCAATCTGCGCGTGAGCGAATTCGCCATGTGCGATCGGAACATTCGTATCATCTGTACCTTGGAGAATGAGCGTCGGACAATGAACGTTTTTGACCGGCAATTCCGAAATGGCTGCCCACTGCGCGATGTCGTTTTCATGGCCGGCCGCGCGGCTCGCGGCGGGGACGGTCGAATTGAAAATCGCCGTCGCAATCGACGTAATCTTGGAGTCAGAAGGATCCTTCGCCTGCCAACCCGCCGTGAATGAATCCTTGACCAGCCAAACACTGAAGTCCAATCCCAACGTTTTCGTGAGCACCGCTGCGATAAATCCAGGCTCAACCGGCTTCAGCTGCCTGGTGATGGCTTCCTCCAACACCAGCGCGGCACAGCGCTCCGGATACAGCACCGCAAATTCGATCGCCGAAGGGCCGCCGCCCGAACCGCCCACTACGGCTACCTTATCGATTTTTAGCGCATCAAGAAGCGCGGCAAAGGCTTCCGCCTGTTCTATCGGCGTCTTCCCGACCGAAAGCGGCGTGCGCAAGTACCCCGGCCGCGACGGAATGATGTACCTAAACTCCCCATGCTCGGCATTGTCAATTTTGAGCACCTGGTAAATCTGGTCATACCCACCCGGATCCCCATGAACCATGAGCACCACCGGCCCGTGGCCGATCTCCGCGTATTCGATCGGACCTTTTGCGGTTTGAATGACAACGCTATCGCGTTCGAGATTCCGGGTGACCACGTTTCGCCACTGCGAAAACCGGACGTAAGTGACCACAGAAAACAGCAGAACAACCGCCATGAAACCGATGCCAATCCATTCCAGCCACTTTTTCATTGCCTCTCCCTGGCAAACACCTAAAGCCCCGCACACCCAATCGGCCTCGGGTTCACTTCCACGACAGTCCTTCGTTCAGCGTCCGTCATCAGAATGACCCGTTGCACGCACGTGTACGGCAGGAAGCTCATTCGGTCACGCTCGCAACTCACCGCTGGAGCCCTGACGCGATCGTCACAAGAGAACCCTGCCTTGACCAAATGTTCGATCGCCGTCACAAACGGCATCCCCACCGACACATTCTTCGCGACAACCACTTGAAAGCGCTCATTTGCGCGTTTGCCCATGCCTGGACAACCTGTGAGGAACGCAACAGTCGCGATTATGGAGACACATCCCTGCAGCTGCATGTCAGCCTCCTTGTCCTTTTGCGCCCCATTCTATGCGTGCCAACTAACTTGCGGGAAATATACCTAGATCGCGCAACTATCGCCCTACCACCGGCGCTTCCGGGCGCCGCTTCCGATTCTTTCCTCTCCTTATATATGGGGTGACATGAGACTACCCGGTGAACAGCGACCGGTCATTCACCGGGAATTGCGGATTATTCGCCGAATATCGCGTGAGCGCCTGCAGGATCGCGTTCAAGATTACACCATCGAAGGAAACCTCAGTCTCACCAACGGAGAAAGTCATGAACAACTTGAACACCGTCTCTTCCAAACTCACCGCCTTTGCAGCCGCTCTCGCTATGAACGGCCTGGTTTTGGGCGCCCTCGGATACCTCTTCGCGCTGCAGTCTCACCCGAACATGTCAGCGATCTCTTTCGTCAAGGCAGTCGTTGCGCATCAGGGGCTCAGCTAGTTCGGCGGCTTCTTCGTCGGCCGTCCGTTGCCACATCCTGTGGAAAATTGCCCGCGACTAATTCGGCTCCGCATTGAACGTCGTCCCGGAAAACAATTACGCTCCGCTCCCCGCAGGGACAGTCCCGTTGCCTTGAGGGACGAACCCGAGATGTCCGGCGAACGCACCGACGCCCCGAAGCCTCAAATAACCGTTGTCATGACATGAGAGCAGCGCAATGGATTTACGGCGTCCTGGACAACAAATAACGATCCACGCCTGCAACTGGCACGGCCCTTGCCGTGTTATGGGAACTAAGAGATAGATCACAACCAGTTACATAGGAGACGCACATGAACACCTTCACGTCCAAATTCAGCGCCTTCGCTGCCGCTCTCGCCATGAACGGCCTCATTATGGCCGGCGTCTTATATCTGTTTGCATTGCAGGCACAACCGCATTTATCCGCGATCTCATTCGCTAGAGCGATTGTCGCGCATCAATGGTTGACCTAGTTTTGTACTTTTGGCGCAGTGCCCTCAAGCGCCAGCGCTTGCACCTTAAAGACCCTAGCGTTTCCCTCTTTGGGGCCCCCAAGGGGCCCCGCTTTTTCTCGGCCTCACACAGAGCGCACCGATCCCGAAGAACAATAGGATGACGAACCAGGGGAAAGCATCGCCGATGCGAGTATAGAGCGTGGAACCCGGCCCGAGAGGTAGGGACGCGATGAGCACGGTCATTCCCGAAGCGGCAGAACTATTTTCCGCAATCACCCGGCCTTCGGCGTCGCTGGCGGTTAGAAGGCCCTCACTGGCCGCGCGCACAATCGCAAAACCATTCTCGACTCCGCGCATGATCGCCATCCTGGCATGCAGCCACGCATCTTTACCGAAATCTCCTGCGGGTACACCCACTAAACGTATGCCGTATTTCGCGTCGGCCAGGATGGTGCGCGGGAAATCCATGTCCTTGCAGATCTCCATCGCCCGTCCATCGCCCAGCCAACCGGAGGTATGACCAGGTGTAAACTCCGTTTCCACGAAAGGCACCAGGTGACGCTTAGCGTAAATCCCCGGTGCACGGTTGGGCTGCAACGAAAACGCCAAATCGGCCGGTGGCTTAACCTCACCAACCCCGACAATAATCTGCATTCCGGTCTGCTGCGTAACGGCTGATAAGGGCGACAGAATCGCGTCTCGCCATTCGGGTCGGGTCTCAATGCCCCCTTCCGAGGTCACCGCGAATTGCACGCCCTTGTCTGCCGCCTGCCTTATCGCGCTCGCATAAGCAGTAGCGACCTCGACCGCGGAATCGAGCGTATCGCTGCGGTATGCCGTCAGCGTGGCGCTCTCATCGACGAACGCACCGACCGTGACTGCGCCCGGCTGAGGTCGCGACAGACGTACAAAGCCAAAAGCGACGGCCAAAGCGCAGAGCCCGAGACCAAGTGCGAGCAACCGACTCGAGCGCAATAACGGGTGCAGCGCCATTGCGAGGGCATTCGCAAGCAGACAGATCAAAAATGTAATGCTGTACATGCCGAACAAAGAAGCTGACTGAATCAGAAGCGGCGCCGACATTTGGCTGTACGCCAAGGAGCCGTAGCTGCCATTCGGCGCCACTAATCCGTATAGGTATTCGAATGCCGTCCAGCACGCGGGAAATGCCAGGAGCGTTGCCAGCGCCGAAGCGCGCCGCTGTGCAAGCCGCGAAAAGACAAGTGCCAGGGGGAATGCAAGCGTCGAGGGCAGGAGCCCCGAGAAAATGAGCAGCGGCGAGACCGAGGCATAGCACTGAAATGCATAGATCTGACCCATAAGCCATATGCTGACCGCAGCGACAATCAACTGCCAAAGCGGCACGTTTGTATAGGCCAGCCATAGGATCGGCACGAGCGCGAACCCGGTCAAAAACCACATGTCATTTAGACCGAGCGCTAGGTACAAGAGCGCGCCGCCTGACAGTGCGACCAACACGGGCTTCATTTGGCCTTCGGCTTCGTTTCCATCGTCAAAGATTTCAGGGACTGGCGCATCACCGAGCGGTACAACGCCGTAAATTCCCCCTCCCCCGAGAACCGTCGCGCGCGATGCATGGACACCAACCCTTGGGCGAGGGCGGAATAGGTCAGCGCGACTTCAAGCGCTGGGATGTCGCCAAGAACACCTTCTGCCCTCGCCTGCTCGATCTTGGCCACCGTCATCGCGATGACCGGAGATCGCCCAGCGGCGAAATCAGCCGGATACCGGCGGGCTTCTGGCGCGGGCAGAAAGAAGGCGGCATCGAAGCGATGTGGCTCTTCGAGCGCGAAGGCCAGAAACTCCTCACCGATTCGCTCCAGCCATTGCAGCGGCGCTTTCGTCCGAATGGCGCGCACGCGCTCCTCCCACGCGGCGAGCCCATCGGCCATCAAGGCATTGAGCAGTGCGTCCTTGTCAGCAAAATGACGGTACAACGACATGGGCGACATGCCGGACTCCTGCGCAATCCGCCGCATGCTCAAGCCATGCATACCATCCTGTTCTAGGACTGTCTTGGCCGCACTGAAGATTCGATCTTTGCTCATTGCGTACAGTGTACACACATATGTGTACGGTGTACACATCTAGCGTCGGACGATAGTGCCCCTACCCGGCATGACCGCAACCAGCCTTCTGCCTCAGGCCGCCGAAGACGGCTGCATGGACGGACAGCGCAGCGCAATGAATCCACGGCGTCCCGAAAAACAAATGCGTTCCACTCCTTAGCGGCGCACAAAATTCAGATCGAAGACCGTGTCTTTCCCCTTCTCAATCTTTGTCCATTTCTCGGTGAAATGATCGTGATCTCGAATGATCAGCCAAACGCGGCGCATATGAGGTGCCGCAAGGCTGTGCAAATTCGTCGCATCGCGAAGGACAAACTCCAGGCTGTCGAACGCACCTTTTATCGGCGCAGTTTCGAGGCGCGCAACGTGGCCATCAGGAGTGAGGGCACAGAAGTGAGTCAGGAGAACACGATCCCCATCGCGCGTATAGACCGATATCTCATTGTCAGCCGGCGTACCCAATGTTTCTTCGATCGCCCTACCATTGGACGCCAAACGCACTGAATTCGTAATGGCCCCAAATCCCGGAAGATCGGCCTGCCACTCCCCCGCGAGGGCCTTGAGCTGCTCAAACGCATCTGCGGAATTCCGCTCCGAGCCCGCAGCGCTCATCCCTACTCCTAAGGCTAGAAGAAAAATCCAGAATCTCATGAGTCGCTCCTTGAATGTTTTTCGTCGGCCGGGCTGTAAGCAACAGCAGGACGGCAACTGATCCATATTTGTTTATCCAGGGATGCCGGTTCCTCGGCCGGCAACGAATCCAAAGGGGTGGCGGTTCCAAAATTGGTGGTCCTCTCGGGAGAATATCGCAAGGCACGAATGTCTGCTTACAGGCAACCATTCTGGCGTGAACTTCTCCGTCGGCCGCGCCATTCACACATCCGTGTGGCAACTGACGCTTCTAAGATCCCAGAACTTTGACGGGGTTCCGGTACCGTTTCGGGGGGCAGGAATAGTCTAAAGGCCGGCTGGGCCGTCAGGACACCTGTGCCGATCAGCACCGAAGCTATGGCGCCGCATTGTTGCAAGAATCAACCCTCGAGGGGCGCCTCCGTGCAGGCTTTACCTATTGAGCGCGATTTAGATGCCGCGAGGCGATCTCAAGGTCTTTTTCCGACCGGCGCCACGGCGGCAGTTTTCTTGGCGTTCGCCGCGGCTATCACCGTCCATGCCCAAGCGCCTGCACAGAACCCAGCGCCGGCACCGGCACCGGCACCGATAGAATCGCCTTCCGACGCGACGCCACTATCGCTGAACAATGAGATCGACGCCCTTCTCGGGCCCGCCGAGGCGGGGGACGCGCAGGCGCAATTCGCATTGGGAAGCCATTATTTCGACGGCCGCGGAGTTGCCCAAGATTACGGCCAGGCGCTCGCCTGGTATCGCAAGTCCGCCGACCAAAATTATGCTCCCGCGCTGAACCAACTGGGCTACATGCAGCAACACAAGCTTGGCTTGCCGCTAAATTACAAGCGCGCTCTGTATTTCTACCGCTTGGCCGCAAGCAAGGGCTATGCGCGGGCCGAGTACAATCTTGGCGCTATGTATCAGAGTGGCCTGGGGGTCAAACGTGATCCTAAGCAAGCCTTCGGATGGTTCGGCAAGGCGGCGGATCAGAATCTCGCGGACGCCGAGAATGAAGTCGGCTACGCTTATCAGTGCGGCTGCGGGGTCCAGCGAGACTATGCTCAGGCTGTAGACTGGTATCGCCGCGCCGCCGGTCACGGTAACTCCAACGCCGAAACGAATATCGGCTTCATGGCGGAGAAGGGATGGGGTCAACCTCAAAGCTACGACCAAGCATTCTCCTGGTATTACAAAGCCGCGGAACATGGCAACGCAGCGGCCATGGATAACATCGGCTTCAACTTTCAGAATGGCGTTGGTGTGGCAGTCGATTATGCCAAGGCTCGGTCGTGGCTCTACAGGGCCGCCACGCTCGGGAGCGCCGCCGCGGAGAACCAGCTCGGTTGGATGTATCAGTACGGGCAAGGAGTCAAGCAAGACGACGCCATGGCCGTGGCGTGGTACCGCCTTTCTGACGATCAGGGCAACACCGACGGCGACAGCAATCTCCGGAATCTCTGCGTCGACCTGGAACAACGCGGCGATGAGTTGTGCCACTCGGGCGCCCCTGTGAACGACCCTGTTATCGAACTGGTCCAGCGCCGGGTGAGCATTCAGGATCTTCGCAACAAAATCGCCGGACTTGAGACCGACGCCCTTCAGGACGAGATGAACGCCGCCGAATTGGCCAACATGGGCACGAACAGCAAACATGCGCACGATAATGTCATTGGAAGGGGCATCACCAAGTTCTTCGATGCGATAGGAACGGCCGTTGGCACCCCAGCCCGTGTCCAGGCACCGATATTGCGCCAACAAGCCGCGTTCCTTCGTGAACAGCTCGCTCAACTCGAGCGTCTAGATCAGTTATCCAGTAACATTTCGGGTGAGGCAACGACCCTAGTCCAGTAACATTATGAATGAGGCAATGCGACAGCATATAGCCGCCGTCCGCAGCGCAACTTCAGATCTATGACAACTCGCCGCCAATTACTCATAAAACCAAGTTAATCTATCGATCCTCAAGAAGAAGAAAAGACAGGAAGTCACCCAATCAATTCCCTCTATACAAAGTCCAACTGGTTCCTGACTCACTGACGCGGCGGTGCCATCAAACTGGGAGCGACCAATTAATATCCCAACGGACGATGCTACGGCACCAGTGACAGCCGGCTCTGAGGAGCTGACTCCAAATACGCGTTCCCGATCAGCCAAGCAAAATTGGGTCGTCCGGCACTGGCGCGGCGAAGAACCCCTGGTTGTCGCCTTCTGGCGCAACACTGTGATACTCGCCGCCATATGGCCGTTCTTATTGTTGCAGTTCTACTCGGTTATCAACCCATTCGAGCACTCGCTTCGTGCCGGATCTTTGGCTGGATTCCTCATTCGCCTGTCACGTTATTGCCTTTGGGCCTGGGCTATCGTCGGCGTGTTTCGATCCGCCAATCAACACCGGTCGCGTGGCGGCTTCCCATTATGGGCCGATGTGGCCCGATTGATCGTCATTACAGGCGTGCTTGGTGCCGCGCTTCAGCTCTATTTTGGGGAATGGGCCACTTTTAAAGAATTGGCGGCGATCGGTGTAGGTCTGGACCCCGTGCCGAGAGTAACCGTCACAACGATCAGAGACGGAACCGCGATCTGGCTCCAAGGGCCGTTAGGCGAAGGCTCGGCCAAAGAAGTTGAAGCGGCCCTCGACAAGAACACTCAAGTCGAAACGGTTGTCTTGAGTTCGCCCGGCGGCCGGCTAATGGAGGCCGAGAAAATAGCAACCCGCGTTAGGCAGCGATATCTGAACACAGTCGTGAGAGGCAGCTGCTTGAGCGCATGCACGTACATTCTCCTTGCCGGCCACCACCGCTCCGCTGCCGATACGGCCAAGATTGGCTTCCACCAACCGTCCTTTCCAGGAATGACGAATTTGTCGCAACCATTTCTGACGCGACAATTGACCAAGTATTACCAAACGGAAGGGCTCCCAGCGTCGTTTATCTATCGTGTCGCCGCAACGCCGTCAGACGATATGTGGTACCCCACTCATGACGAACTCCGGCGAGCTCGAGTCCTGAACGCCGCAGATGAACCGAGTAGGTAGGACCAGTGGCGCGCGAAAGCACAGCAGCCATTCGCAAGCTCGCTCCGGACGTCGGCTTATTCGCGGGTTGTCTTTTCGCAACCCTCCTTGCGGCCCACCTAATGTTTCTTGTCGGAGTCGACAGTGCTAACGGCCGACGATGGATTCATCTTGACAGTACCGACAACCGCAGGGAGTGCGAATGAAACTTAGGATTTCTCTTCTGTGGATCCTCTTTTCCGCCTCCGCCTTGGGCGCGACCGAAGTCCCGTCTGGCCCCGCCGTCGGGACCGTCGCCCCCGACTTCAAAGTCCGCAATCTCGTCACCGGAGAAGATGCCACCTTAAGTAGCCAACACGGCAAGGTCGTCATCCTGACCTTCTGGGCCTCATGGTGTCCTCCCTGCAAACGTGAGCTCCCTATATTGGAGAGCGCACAGCGCATCGTCGGTAAGGACAAACTCGTGGTGTTCGCCGTCAGCCACCGAGACACCGATGCCGCACTCGCCGCGATCAAAAAGCTCGCGGCCAGTTGGCAGATCATCGTCATGAAAGACCGCAACGACCACGTTGCCAGCCTCTATTCCGTATCCAACATACCTCATCTCTTCCTGATCGCCCGAGACGGCAAAGTAGTCGCCAATCATTTGGGCTACGGCGATCGCACCCTCGACGAACTGGTCGCCGACATCAATCGCGCGTTGGCGGAACCCCTCCCGGAAGCGGCGACTGGCGTTGAAAAGGCAAGCTGATGCCGTTGAGGTATCAGATGATAAAACAATAATATAATCAATCGCTTACGCTGCATAACACACTTTATGTTAAGTCGTGAAATGGCGGTCAATTTCGATTTTGCTACAAGGCGCGACATGTGCTACGGTCCCACCCATGAGCCGAATGATTAACCAGCGCGAGCTTCGAAATCAGTCCGCCGCCGTCCTTCGCGAAGTCGAGGCAGGCGAAACCATCGTAGTGACGCGCAACGGCACGCCGGTTGCGGAGTTGCGACCCATTCGGGCGCGCCGGTTCGTTCTCCGAGCAACCATTTCTGAAGGTGCAGCTCGCGCGCCGCGGATCGATGCCCGGCGGTTTCGTGCAGACCTCGACGCAGTAATCGACCAACGACTCGATGACTGAACCGACGAAGGGGCTTCTCGACACCTCGGTGGTTATCGATCATGACGTGATCGACTCCGCGTTGCTACCGGACGAATCTGCAATTTCAGCTGTTACTCTCGCCGAACTCGCGGCCGGTCCTCACGCCACCCAAGACAGCGATGAACGCGCTCGACGCCAGGATCGATTGCAATGGGCGATTTCGACTTGGGATCCATTGCCTTTCGATGCAGAAGCCGCGCGCGCATACGGCCGAATGTTCGCCGCTGCGCGAGCCGCAAAACAGACGAGTCGCGCTCGCCTCGCGGACTTGCTCATCGCTTCTACTGCCGCGGCAAATAGCTTACCCCTCTACACGCGAAACCCCGCGGATTTTGACGCTCTGAAATCAATCATCAAATTGGTTCACATTTAGACTTCTCCGTCTGGCCGGGCTATTCGTGCATCCTGCACTCGCCCGGCACCGGCGAATCAAAGGCGCGGCTTTGATTCGCCTCACGGACTGCCGTACGTTGCGACTTCCTGTCGCAATTGCGCTCAAGGCATGCGTTGCCGATCACGTCACACCATGACGTCCTGAATGCGTCCGGACATTCCTTGTCTCCGAGAACATTTGATATGCCCTAATCTGCCACGATTAATGTCTCTCTTCGGTGACGCGAATCTTTCTTTCAGCCACCGCCTGTGCCGACGAGGCAAGAGCCCAGGGACACATCGTCATCTGAGGCCCTTCTTCTTCCAATGATAATCGCCGCTAGATCGCGGCTCGCGTCGCTTCCATCGGTGACATTCGTGCCGCACGACGGGCAGGCGACAACGCCGCGCACTGCCCGAGAGTCAACAGGAGTGCGCTGCCGAGCGCGATATAAACAGTAGGCAGTCTCGTCATCTCAAGAAAATGCATCAGCGCGATATTTACTGCGAAGGCGAGCAGAGATCCAACGCTAATGCCCAGCAAGATGATGAAGAAATTCTCCGTAAGGATATGCGCGAGAATATCGGACCGTTTTGCCCCAAGCGCTCGCCGGAGGCCTATTTGCCGTCGGCGTTCATCGACCCAAAACACGGTGATGCCGATGATCCCGCCGGCCGTCGCTAGCAGGAGAATGATTGACGCGGTAGTCAGTAATATCACGAGGCCACGGTCGCGAGAATACGCCTTGCTGCGTAGTGCGTGGAAGCTCTGGACACCGTCGACTGCGTCGATCACTCGCAGCCGACTCACGTTGTAAAGCGCAGTAGACAGCCTGATTCTCAATTGCTCCGCTTGCCCCGGCTTGGCGCGCACAATGTATTGGTCACCACCCGCGTCCGCCCATCTGATTGGACTCAAGACCGAACGATAAGCGAAGGTACGTGTTCCCACTGCCGGGACTTGCATATCGGAGATAACACCAACGATTGTGCGTGCCACACCACCGACATAAACGGCCTTACCCAGGCTCGATTCGGCAGGAAACAGTTTTCCCGCAAGATCCTGAGTAATGATGATCGGACCAGCTGTCGACTGCTCCAGTTGCGATCCTGGCGTCACTTCATCCGCTTGGAAATTACGACCCGCGACCAGTCGGACACCATAGGTGGCCAGCGCATGTTCGTCCGCGAAGTAGGCCTCAGAGTAAGACGTGGGTGACTTTTGGTTCGCATCGAGACTAATGGCCCAAAGCGTGGCCCACGGACCGGCGCCAGGGAAGGAATAGTCAGCATACGCATCTACCACACCGGGCAATTGGCGCAGCATGGCAAGATCTGCCGCCGTCTTTGCCTGCGCTTGCACCGACGTCAGCGCTCCGACCCAACGATTATCGACGACCACGATGTTGGCTTCGTCGATGCCAGTTGGCCGCGATATATAGATGACACGCTGGCCAATGACGAAGACGGCGTTGGCGACGATCGCAAGCGTCAAGGCGACCTGCAGAGCGATGAGGAACACGCCCGCTTTGTGGCGCGTAAGCGCAGACAGTATGGGCCTTACCGGGATGTTCATCACATCAGCCGGCCTTTAATTGCCAGGCAGGCTGGATTCGGGACGCACGCCACACCGGATAGGCTGCCGCGATTATCGCGACCACGACGGCCAGACAGATGGCGAGAGCCATGGTGCCGGCGTCGGAATGAACTGTCCTCGCGATCTTTTCTTCAAAGACTAGATTAAGGTTACCGATGAAGGAGACGGTCAACAGCGCTCCCAGTAGCCCGCCGGCTAGCCCGATGACGGCCGCTTCAACAAGATACTGTCTATAGATCGCGCCCCGGGAGGCACCCAACGCGCGCCGTATTCCAATATCCGGCCCGCGTCGCATGAACCGCGCCAGCAATAAACCTATGGTGTTCACGGTGCATACCAAAAGTAGCCCGAGAGCCACGAAAAACGAGATCCGAGCCTCCGACGGTACGATTTTTAGATATTTCAGCCACTGCTCGAGGTCGCGAAGCCGTGTGTAAGCGGGCCAGCTGAAACGGCCATTTGCGTTTTGCTCTTCGGCATAAGCTGAGAGAAAGGCCGCGTAGCGTCTCACCGCGGCTGCGTCAGACAGCTCTACCCAATAAGAAATCCAAGTACATTCCGAACGGACGAGATCATCCCATCCCCTTCCTTGGTAGTTGAGAGCACAATATGTGCTGCCAGCGGTGGGAATCTTTAAGTCGATTGCCCTCTGAAACGGTAGAAAAATCTGCGGAGCTAGATCGAACCCTTGCACGTCGGCCGCCGCATAGAAGCGTGGCAGCGGGTTCCATTGCTCCATCACGCCGGCAATTCGATATACATGTCCCTCAAGTGGCAGCTCCCGACCGACGCTATTCTCGCCGCGGAACAGCTTTTGGTTCAGATCCCTTCCAATGACAACGGCATTGCTGCCGTCATCATCGTCCGCCCTACTCCAGGCACCGCCATATTGAAATGGCACCAAAAACATGCGGAAAAAGTCTGCCGAAACGGCGTATCCCTTCGCAGCAAAGGGCTGGATAGTGATGTCTGCCGGTATTGATGCGAGATATATGGGATAAATAGCGGCCCGACCTGTCGCTTCATCGTTAGCACGAAGCGCGATGACGTCGCGAAACGCAAGCTCCGGATCAGGTTCCCCGCCAGTGGTAATTCTATTCGGTCCGCGGTTATCAATTTGCGGTACGAACAGTTGCTGAGACCTAGAAGGTAAGGGATTTGCTGATAGCACGTTAAGCAGTGCATAGGTGGTGATCGAGCCCGCGACACCGACAGCAATCAGCATAATCATTAGGCCGGTGATGACTACATTGCGCGACAATGAGTGCATGCCTAGATTTAGATAGTAGGTAAACATCCCTGCCTTTTGACTAGCCGCCTCACCCTTTGTACACCGAACGGCCCGCCACCTCCACTTGGCTTCAGTGATAAGTCTCGCATCTTGTTCGTCTGGCCGGGCTGTCTGAACGGAATATCCAGCGGGATCTCGTAGTATGACTGCGATCAACTATTATTCTCTTCCAATGACCGCTTAGATAAATGCAAATAGAATTGCGGCCCGCCACAATCATCGACATGCCGTTCATATATGACGTCACGGAGGCAAGCATGAGAGCCTACGTCGAGCAGACGTTTGGGCCCTGGGTGCCCGAGTTTCAGCGGGAGATTATCGACGGATCTTTCGACCCAACGACCCATCACATCATTGTTGTCGGCGGAAAAGCTGCAGGCGTCCTCGCCAGCCAGACTTTCGACACTCATATACAACTTGAAAAACTCTATCTCTCGCCGGACTTTCAGGGACGCGGCATCGGAACTCGCCTGGTACAAGGCCTAGTAGCGTCCGCCACCGAACTATCCAAGCCGATTCGATTGCGGGTTCTCACCGCGAACACCGCGGCACAGCGTTTCTATGCTCGCCTAGGCTTTGTAGTCGCTCACGCGACCCCTGAACGGGTTTTTATGGAGCGTGACGCGCGACCAATGCCACGGGCTTGAGCCTCATTGAACTCGCCACGGTGCGCGGCATTCTTAAGCTGGCGTTGAGCGGTGGGGACTTCGAAGCCGACCACGGCACGCGCTGACGAAGCACGGATTCGCGTACAAATTGCCACGACTTCGGGCGGCTCGTAACCGAGCCGCCCGATTCCACGAGTCTTGCAAAACTAGCTTGGCCCGCGCCTTTAGCGACGATCCCAACGACGGTCATCACGATCCCAGCGACGATGAAAGCGATCGTCTCGGTCGCGATCATAGTCACGATGCCAGTAGCGCCGATAGCCATAGTAGTAGGGGCCGCCATAGACGGGCGCATATCCGAAGGGCTGGACCACAACGCTTGGAATTCCAACGCCGACGGTCACGAATGGATGCGCCTCTGCGGAAAGACTGGCACCTACACCCGCAACCACGAGAGCGGCACTTAACGCAACGGATGACAACTTGTTCATGATGGCGATCCTTCTATTGCTGAACCTTCAATAGAAAGAACGCGGCGCTGAATCGCGCGTTGACCCCGTGCGTGCGGGTTACTACTTGTTAACGTTGCCACGCGGGGAGAACAGCGGACTGATCGCCAATGCCCGGCGCTAAAAGACTCTCTGAATGCCAGGCGGTCCTCCAAAATTCGCGGCCCCGGTCACAAGGTCGCCTAGAGTCCGACGGGGGGCCGGAAATAGCCGAGCGGCCCAGAACAAGAGAACCCCAACCACCAGCGTGCCGGTAATGCAGTACCCCCAGAACACGACGGTAAGTCTTTCCTGTCCCTTAAGAGTCCGAATAATGAGCGCCATGAGACCCAAACCTTAATCCTTCTGGTCCTTCAAGAGACAGCCGCCCTCGACGATGCCGCCCCGGAAGCGTGACAGCGCCGAACCTTCGCATCAGCCTAGACGTCGTTAATGCCGCGTCGAATAACGTCGACGTACGCTGCAAGATAGTCGAACTTCGGAACACTCAAGGGTGTCGGTCCGTTCAGATCATGTCCAATGAGGTCATTATGATCGCCCGGCCAAGATGCGAATAGCGGCCGATCGCGTTGCGCCGAGCTCAAGGGAACAACACCGTCATTGACCCCCGCTTTGGCGCGAACGAACAAATACGTCGGAGCAAGCAGCAACGACGTCGGGATTGGTCCCTCGCGCCCGGTTCCGGCTATTTCGAGATAACGAATGTGGGGAACGTCCGGGCATTGTTTGTTAATGAGAGCCGCACCCTGCTCGGAGAGATCATCGACGGCGTTGAGCTTGTCGCGTAGGTTATCGAGGAAAGCACTCCCTCCCGGGAGCGCGTTCAATATATTTCCCCGATCCAGCAGGGTCGCAACCGGAGACCCTGAGTGGGGAGTCGCGATAGTAACGATGGTCCTTACCTGCGCGCCGACTGCGGGATTGTGTGATACCAGAAACCGCGCATCGAGACCGCCCATACTGTGCGCCACGAGGTGCACCTCTTCACTGCCAAAGAGCAGGCCGATCTGCTGGGCGAGAATCTCAGCTCGGATCGCAACGGAGCCGAGCGGATTGGTCGTCGCCGCCTTGACATGAAGACCGGGGAACGTTTGCTCGAGGTGGCTGGCCACTCCATTGAAGTACTCAAGCGGACCCAACCGGTCGAATCCGAAAAGACCCGGCACCAGAACGATGTTCATTGATCACACCCGCTTTTGGGAAAAGCGTCCTCTACAATGACATGGTATTCGTGAGCGAATCAATGAAGTCTCAGCACTCGAACTCGGGCACCGATAAGTTACCTTCAATCTTCGGCATAGACTGAATGAGCGAATCGAATCGTTCCGATTCGAGGTCGGATCTCTTGCGCAGCAACTCCAACTGCGCAGGCGTCAAAAATGACGCCGAATCGGCTTGTACTCGCTGCTCGAACGACTGTTGTCGCGCGGCCTGCTTTTCGAACCAAATCGCCATCGCGCGCGGGTTCCCACGATCGCCTTGCAGCTCTTGCATGTCCGGGCCGGGATCCTGAGCGTTTTGCATCTCATACTCATCGGTATAAACGCTAACTAACCGCCGCCTTTGCTCCTCGGACAACGGAACATTGGCCTCAGCAAATAGGTTCGCAACTCCCCGGACCGCCATGCGGCCCGAAGACTCTCTTTGATATTCCGCCCATTTGGAAGCGACCGCCTCACCAAACTCGGCGGCAATCTGCGGGTTTATAGTCACAATCTTGGGCGAGGGTGGACTACCAATAGATGCTTCCCGCAAAGACAAGTCTTGTTCTGCCTGCAGTTCCAGTATGCGATTGAGTGCCTGCTCGCTGATATGAAGCCGCGTTGCGCCACCCACATTGGTGGCCTGCATCGACAGGATTGTTTGTCTTTTCAGGTTCTCTCTCTCCTGGGGGTCGCGTAGCTGACGCAGCATGTCATCCTCAAACTTCTTTTTGCATTTCCCTAGGGTTTGCTTGGATGTTGGCTTCGATAAATTGGCTGCGACGATCGCAGTCTGCGTCGCAACCGAATTGACGTTGGGAACTACATCTTGAGCCTGCGGCAGCAATGATGCGACGCGTGGCGGCTCAGCCCGCTCTCGTATTCTGAGCTCCCGGTACAGCCACACGTTGCCGAGCACGGACGCTGCGCACAAGAGTGTCATCCACTGCATAGCTCGAGACATGGGCGCTGAACTCCGTCGGCTACCCCGCAAACGCAGAAGCTTGATTGCCCTGTTTCCCCATACTTTACCACGCCTTAGGTTTGATCAAGAATCTGTTCAGGGTGCTGCTAGCGAACTCACGCGTGAACCGCGCACTCGTGCCTAAGCCTAGAGCTGACACGACCCGCCACGAATGGCCTCACTATGCTCAAAGTGGCTTTTCGTTTAGCTGGCATTCACAATGTCGTTGGATTGCACTAACAACGCCTTCTGGGGGGATGAGCATATGCTCAAACATTTTGCCGTCGCATTAGCGGCCCTGCTGGCGATCGGGGGAAGTGTCGCGTTATCCGTGTGGGGCGGGGAGGCGAAAGCGGCGCCGGGCGACGGTCAAGATCTGGCGGGCACACTTGGCGCGCTCGAGCGCCAGTCCTTCGAGGCGTGGAAGACTGGTGACAGAGCGTTTTGGACGAGCTTCCTGTCCGAGAGGTTTGTCGGCTGGGGCTCCTCGGGAAGGCTCGATAAAACCTCGGCGGCGCGCGCGTTTAGCGGCGCGGACTGCCGGATCGTCAGCTACCAATTATCGAACGAACAGGTCAGCCCACTAACATCCGATGCGGCGGTACTCACCCACAAGACGGAAGTGGACGGCCTATGTGGCGGTAAGGAGCTTCCGCCAGCAAGTTACACCGCGACCGTTTATGTCCGCGAGCACAGGCAGTGGAAGGCGGCCTTTCGAGCCCAGTCGGCGATCGTCGATCCAATGAAAGCGACCAAACCCGCCTCCAGTAACGATTGGACTGGCGGCCCCACGCGCAGCGAGGCTGACACACAAGCGCTACTCGTTCGCGAAACGGCGCTTTGGACCGCGTGGAAGTATCGCGATGCCAAGCGTCTCGGTGAGCTGGTGGGTACGGACGTTCAGTTCATAGACATCTTCGGCGATCATATTGGGACTCGGACAGAAACATTGAAAGCGTGGTCCGGCGAGGGGTGCGACGTACAAAAATTTGAAATCGCCGGTGCGAAGGCGACGATGTACGCGCCGGACTTCGGCATCCTCACCCTGCGGGCGACCGTCGATGGGAAATGCTTTGGGCAGGAAGTATGGCCCGTATGGGGTTCGTCGATCTACGTCAGACGAGGCGGTACTTGGGTGTGGAGCTTTGGAATCAATGTGCTGGCGGGCGCCAGCACATTATAAGGAGCCCCAATTTTTTGCCTCTCGGGCATTGGCCTCCGGCCACCACATGCCCGATCAAACCTATCATCCTCTTCGGTGACGCACGACAACCGGTGCGCTATCGAGCTTCCGACGCAGCTCCGCGAGTTGCCGGTCACGCCGATCGAGGAGCGCACGCGCCTCGCGGTAGGCAGCATAATAGTGATCGACCAACGCGATGGCCTTTGCGAGCTGTTCTTGGATCGCGGCCAGGTCCGTGGTACTTGACGGCTTTGCCCAGGCGCCGGGTGGCGATGAGGAACGACCCTGCTGTCGGCGGAGTTCGGCGAGGATCTTGGGGTGATATCGGTAGATCGCGTTACGCGAAACGCCAGACAATCGGCAAAGCTCCGAGATCGTCGCACCTTGACCGATATCACTGTCTCTCATGCGTCGCTTTAGCCAGCCATTACGAACCGCCACCCATAAAAACGCAGGACGCCGCGCACACGGTGGTTGATCGTTCGGATGGAATAGGCCCGACCCGTGAGAGGACTCGGCTGCTTGAGCATACGGTTGCGATACACGACCAGATCCGCACCATCAACCTGGTCCCAGGCAATCGAACTCTGTTCGAGCGTATCGAACCAGTCGAAAAGGATCTCGGCGTAGGTCCGCAGAGTGTCTGCGGTATGCGCACGCTGGATGGCGTGCTCATGGAGGAAAGCCACCACCGGCTCGATGATGTCCATCGAGTCGGTGAAGAACAGCGGAAAACCCGCGAGCTGTGGCTCGCGCAAAGAAATGGCAGCGGCGGCCTGCGCTGCCTCCCTCAACCGCTCCGGAACCTCTGCCGGTGTCGGCAGCACGGACTTACGAACGACGGTAACCATCGAAACCCACGTGAGCACTCCATCGCCAGGTGCCTCTCGAGCGAGGCTCTGCTAGTGGTTCGAATATAGAAGAAAAGAAAGAAGGAGGGGGCGGGCTTGCTTTGCCCGATCAATCCTAACACGTCGTTCTCGCGGTCAAGGCCGTGGTCCTCCGTCTAGTCGAACCGTTCGTACTTCCTTGTGCTCGTTCGACGTCAGCGGCCGACGGGCGTGCCGCGGCTCTTCGCTCCTGTTCCGCGGCGGTCCAGGCCGCACGGCCTTGTGCGGTCTCTGGAGCGAATCGATCTCACCAGTCCGCCTCCCGGACTTCGTCCGTTGCGACGTCCTGTCGCAATTCCCGCGCGACTTGCCGGCCACATACAGTGTTCACGATTGCCCACTACTGAATAGACGCCTCATCCGCGGTTGGCGAAACTCGCGCAATGGTTCGCTATTACCACGACGTCTACGCCACCGCCAACACGCCGCGTTATGTGGTTTTCTTCGACTTGCAATGGCAAGTCGTCGAATGCCAGCGCCTTGAGCCCTCCGCTGACCTGCGCAGTGCCATAACCACCACTCTCGACCGACTATTGAGCGAAGGCTGGCAACCTGAAAGCACGCCGCGATTCGGCTTCGTCTTTCTAAACCGCAACGGTACTCGCCGACTACTGATCCTCACGGAACGAGATCCGTACGACTTAAGACCCCAATCCTTCTCACCATTTAAGTGAGGATTGCGCGGCCGTGCGATAGATGGCAAGCAGGTATTGGCTATTCAACTGTGCGTTCAAGAATCGCCACCATGCTGTCGGAGGTTCCCCACTGACTGGACGGCAGGATCATCTGCTTGAACTGCCAGCCCTCACCGCCTTCGGCGTCCAGTGCGGCTTTGATGTCTGGCACACCCTGCTTGAAGATGCCGACGCGGAACGGCAGCACAAGAGTCTTATATTCAAACTTTTTCATGAACACTCCCGGAAGGAATTGACCAAAACATAAAGGGGCTGTTGGGTAGTTGCAGAGTACCGCCGATCGTGACTGCTACTTTTCCGCATCTACCGGCATTTCCGTTGCACCTAACAGATCAGCCAAAAGCCGGCGCAGTTGCGTGAGGACAGGGTCCCACTTTTTCGTCACCTCGCGACGAACCAGCCAATAGGTAAACCCATACAGCACGCCGCAGCCAGCAAAGAGGGCCCACCCCGTGGCATTCGGAACATGGCTTCCGGTCCGCACGTCGTAGCCGCCGAGCGACGATAAACCGTTGGCAATCAGCATAGGCAGTAAGAACCAGTAGCCTACGCGGTTCATCAGTCGACGCTGCTTCTCTAACCTCTCTATTTCCGTCTCGAGCCGGGAGCGTAATGTCCAGTCGTCGGACCGGGTTGTGCGGCGCGCTCGAAGCAAGGCAATGCTCATAACAGCGGTCGCGGCGATGAACGCAAGGACACTGAATCGCGACAGCAAATCGACTCTTTCTTGGGTTAACCACCCGAATATAAAATATAGCGAGGCACCGAGCACCATAGCCGAGATCATGCAGAAGTCCCGGAACCGAACTGAACGATCTATTTTCGCCACCTCGCTCATAATTGATTTCATCGAAAGGTCCTCCGCTCGGAATGATTGATCAACCTCTTCCTTCCAGGCCACCTTCAAGTCTTCCAGTTTCATCGGGGTAACCTCGCGCTTTCATTCCACATATGCGTCAGTGAATTTCTGCCTCATTCGGTTGATGCGCACGTTGATGGCATTGCCGGTGATGCCGAGCACCCCGCTCATGTCTTCGGCCGTGAGCCCGTCCATGTACATCATCAATATCGATGCATCGACATCGCCAAGCCGACTAAGAAAGTCGGAGAGGATGTTTGCGGCGCTCGCGCCCCCCGGCACACCCTCGGTCGCCGCTGACTGTGCGGACACTGCTGCGTGCAAATTGCGCACCTTGACCGTATCACTCACGTGAGTCATGGCGGCGTTGAGGGCAACCCTATAGATCCAGCTCTCAACCTTCGAATCGCCCCGAAATCCAGTGAAGCTACGCCATAATCGCGTCAGGATGTCCTGAACGAGGTCATCAACCGCACCATTCTCGGCGAATCGATGCGCGATACGACGAATACGCCCGCCGTGGTCACGTACCAACTGCTCGAAGTCCAAAGGCATATCGCTCGTTTGGCGGTTCATTCCAGGTGTTAGTCCATGCGATCGGCCGAAACTTACATGGCAAGTGCCACATGGAAGCAATTTAGTGATCCACTGCGACCTACATCACGCGACACCCCTAACACGGGGTAAGGGTATGAGCCATCCGAGATCCCCAGCACGTCACTTTGCCCCGCAAATTGCTCAAATAAGCCATCTACGACCGGGACCTGAGATGCTCAATCCCCCCAAGCGAAGAACGTGGGCGACATTGCAGTCGCCCTTGGCCACAATCGCAAGCGACGAACCGAGGCCCGTGAGGTCGAGAACAGTTCGTTATTTCAACCTCGCGGCGGCCGCGGGGATGCTGGCATTCCCGATTCTGGGAATGCTCAGTCTCTTTTTCAGTAACTTTGTACCTTCCCCGTTGACGGTTGCCTGCGCGCGGTGTTTGGCAATTTGTACCGGTGTCTTCTATGGCCTGTTTTTTATCGGCATCAAAGAGTTTGGCTGGAACACCAACAATCCGAAGGTGGCCGCCATTATGCAAACAGGCGGCGCCAATGCGAAGTGGTATGTTCGAGTCCCGTTGATGGCGCTGGTGTACTTTGGTTTTGCATGGGCCTCGTTTTCGTCAGCATTGCCGTGGATGGTGAATGGCGTGCTGGGGTCGGACAAATCGATGACCGTCGAAATTGACGGTTGGCAGGACGCCAACTGGAGCCGGGCGGGCAGACAATGCGCTCGACCCACGCTCCGCGGGATTCCCTTCGGCATGCTCGGTCGCCGCGCGATATGCGTGCCGGATCCGAACAAGTCGACATTCAAAGCCGGCGCATCAATGGTTTTGTACGGACGCGGGTCGGCGTTCGGGATTAGCCCAAAGAGCTACCGCATCGTCAATTAGCCCTTCTCGTACCACGTTGCCTTCGCGCGCCGTCTGTACTGGCGCTCGAACTCCCTGAAGCGCGTGAGTCCTTTTAGCCACCTGATCTTATGTGTGGACAAGTGGTGCGCCACTTGGTCAAACAGCTGTTCGGGCATGGCTTGATCCGCCGTAAGTGACACACTCCCGTCCTCCCAGTCCATAAGCAGATCCAGAACGTGGCCGCGAAAGTTGAGTTCTGCGAAGAAGTCGTCAATCGCGGGTACGTAGCGGAATCGAATGAGGGTCAACCCTGGCAGGTCCGAAGCAGCGATGAGCAATGCGAGCGGCCTTCTGCTTGCGAACGTAAGACGTTCGAGAAGGACCCTCTGCCGCTTGAAGCGGAACCGCCGAGCAGCACCTGACTTGGAGATTTCAATCATTTAAAGAAGTGACAGTGTCAGCTAGCCACCCACATTTAACAGCGCTCGATCATTGTAGAGAAGCTCTCCCTGTGATTGGCTGCAAATCACTCCAGCGGTTTAGTACCCGCCCAGCACCTCAAGCTTGTAGCTATCATGCTCCGCCGGCGGCGTGTCCTTGCAGCCACAAGAGATTTTGAAATACTGCGACTTGCCGGGTTGGATCGCGCCGGTAAGATAGGTTGAATACTGGTCGACAAACTTGTCGTGATTAAAGAGATTGGCTTGGATGTGGATGCCGTGAGCGGCCTTCTTCCCGTGATTCGTCGCGGTCCCGATGATCGCCGTCACGCCATCGTGCTTTACTTCCTCCGCGCCACTGATGGCAATGTCCTTTTGCAATTCCTCTCCGCTGAGCTCCGCCTGCATGGTTTCGGATTGCTCCGCCACCTGATGACTGGACACCTGCCGGCCGATTAGCAGGGCAACACCCAGAGCGACGGAAAACCCTACACCAAGCAAGAACCCTCGCCCGACAATCCCAGCGGCGTGTAATAGGGGATTCTTCGGCTTACCTTCGGTCACGTCCCACGCTCCCTGTGTTCAAAGTATTGCCCGCATTAGATGCCAGGAAACGCCGCAAGACAGCCGACAGCCGCACATTTCATAGTTCAGTATGAAACACACCGCGCCAAGAATCGCGAGGTTCCCTGAACGGCTTGTAGGGGGCCCGGAAATCTGAGAGCCGCGGCACGTTGCTTTGCGCGGCAAATTGGTGAAATGACGCATCAATCACAGGGACGTCCACTGGCTTCGCGGCGAGATTGTCACGCGAGTGGTACCGGAAGCATCTCTCAATCCGCCTCGCGCGGTCACAGGTGCAGGGCCCAGAGAACGCCCCGACCGCAGCGCCGACCAAAGGATCATTTATGTCTGCACGCCGATTTTCCCAGGCTCTTAGGTTAACGCTCCTTGGAGCGGGGTTTCTGGGCGCCACTGGGCTTTCTGGGTGCACGGCACCTCAGCAGCTCGTCGCATATCCGTATGAGTTCCCGCCCGTCGCCACGCTGAGCCGGAACTGTGATAGTCCTCCAGTTGCGGAACTCCAGACCGGCACGGAATTTGAAACGGCCGAAACGTGTGCGCGAATTCACCTGGGCTTGCAGAAAACGGCGACGCCCGTTGACACATACCCGCAACACACAATTGGGCTTGCGCTCTCTGGCGGCGGTACCCTATCCGAACCCTTTGAGATTGGAGTGCTGGCGGGCCTGCAGGAGGCGGGGGTGCTTGAAAACGTCGACTATATTTCTAGCGTCTCCGGCGGCTCGTACGCCGCTTTGTATTTCTACAGTCACTTGCTCGCCATCTTAAAGCCGGTGTGGGGCGAAGGCTCTTTGACTCGCGCGCAAATGTTTTGGGATTGCTTGCCGAGCAAGTATGCGACGATGTTCGCCCCTTCCGGCGCACCTCCCAATTGGTCCCTTGGGAGCACCACTGGGCTCTGCCCGAACTCGGTCGGGCAAGAGGGCCGCTATTGGCCGTTGTCACCGAAAGATGATCCAATCCCGTGGGACGATCCATTACGCGAGGCAAGTCACTTACGCGGATTTCAAGCCATCTTCGACAGCGGCTGGGCGTACGATAAGTATGACGGGACACTGGGAGACTGGCACCTGTGGCCGGAACTCGCAGGGAAGCTAGGCATCAACATGCTGGGAATCAGTGTTCCTAGTTTCTTTGTCAACGACGTGTTTGATTGGCGGCTGGATTTTGGTTACATCAAGCGCGCCTATGATCAGGGTATCGCACGCACCTACGGAGAAACGGCGAATGATCTTCAGTTAAACCCCGCCGAACGCATGCGCACCGCCGGCAACTCGGCAACGCTTGCACGGTTAACATTTGATAATTTACGCGAGTTGTATCTCACCAGTAATGATTCGGCCTGTACCGTCACGCACGCTACCGATGGATTGTGCCGTACCCCTTTGTGGATCATCAACAGCACCTCGAGTTCGAGCAAAACCTTTTTTCCATTAACCGAATTCTCACAGTACAACGCTGAACAGAATGGATTTGAAATGACGGCGTTCGGGTATGGCTCGAGCTTCTTCGGCCGGCGCGTGTGGGGCACCAACGAGCTAGAGCCGGGCTCTAGTCCATCCTCTCGACGGGCTTGGGAGAAAAGCCCGCAGGCGCCGCATCCGACGCTCTTTACCCTGCAACGCGCGGTCGGGGATTCAGCGGCCTTTATGGACAGTCAACAACGTCAGATGGGAGGTCCCACCTGGGGGCCTGGGATAAATATCCTGCTCATTCAATTCGGAAACTCAAACTGGGGGGACAATCTCCCCAATTACCACGATCGAACGGTTGGCGAGTACTACCGCTTGCGTGCCATCCACAGCGTGTTGTTGTGGCCCTTGTATCTTTTTAACTATGAGCGAGAGACGACTGATTCGTTGTTCATTCATCTGAGCGATGGGGGCATGACCGAAGACTTAGGGGTCGCCGCGCTGCTGCGCCGGCACGTGACGGATATCATTGTCGCGGATGCATCTTCCGATGAACACTATCATCTCGACGACCTGTGTACCCTTGACACGCAGTTGCGACACGATCCAAATGACCCGCGCCACATTTTCATCGACATCCCTGGAGCACCTGGCCGCCCCTTGGAAGGTTGCGCCGGTACGACCACCGATGATCCATACGGTATTCGAAATGCACTCTGGTCACCCGTTATTCGCGGTTGGGTGTGTAAAGTCGACACGCGGGCTTGCACGGACGAGACGGCCGATGCGCGCCTCTATATCTTAAAACCGGCGTTGAATCTCTCGGCGAAGACCGCGGCGGGTATCAGTTTAAGTGAAGCTCGCGTGCAGGCGCTTACTCATCAATTGAACTATGCTGAGTGTGCATCCGCCTCCGATCTTAACGATCCAGGGTATCCGTGCGAGGTAATCGCGCATCTCGCGGGCCCCGCCTCCGCGGCCTTTCCGGAGGACAGCATGTATGCGGTCCAGTTATCTAGTAACGCTTATATTTTCGGTGCTTACAAAGAATTGGGTCGATTCTACGCGCGGCATCTTCGGGTGAACTCGGCGCCTTCAGAGAAGACTCTGACAATCCAAAATTCGTGGGTGACCGCGAGTTCCGCGACTCCTTGACCAGCCTCATTGATGGAGTTGCCCGCCCGGTTACCGTTAGCATAGCAATCCCGTTTGCCAGGGACGACCGCGCTTAAGATTATGGATGCCTTGAAATTGGTACGGACTCCGTAGGCTGATCTAGTTTCCCACCGCGCTGTTTCATTTCCCTGTCTTTTTTTCAGCGAGTCGTGCGCTGCCAGTCGTTTCGGTAGGCGGCGCTTTAAATAGAGCGGTAACGAGTTCTCTCGCAGAACGCATGCCATAAGCGTCGGGCGCAATGGTGCCCTGGTTGATCATCGTCGCAAGGCCATGAACGAATGCCCAGGACCTAAGACTGTCAAGGTCATCATGCCCCGTATCGCCTGGGATCGACTGTTGAACGGAATGCACGGCCCCGCGCAGAACCTCATAGGCTGAATTTCGCGCGGCGTCCAGATCCGCATCACCGGATGTCTGGTGGACGCTGGAGCCTAGCATCAGCTTGAATAGGCCAGGGTTGGAAGTCGCAAATGCGACGTAGGCAATACCGGCGGCATTCAGCCGCACCTGCGGATCAACGGCCGCCTGCATTTCTTCTCGCATCGCCGCGGCGAATTCCTTAAATCCAAGCGCGGCAATCGCGGCAAGTAAGGCCGCCTTATCGGCGAAGTGATTGTAAGGCGCTGCCTGAGAGACGCCCGCTCGGCGCGCCGCGGCCCGCAGTGTCAGCGCCTCGTAGCCCGCCGATTCGAGAATTTCGCGGGCCGAGCGGATGAGGGCCGCCCGAAGCGCCCCGTGATGGTAGTTGCTGGCCTTTTTTGAGCTCGCTTTAGCGCGGCTCTCTTTCCGACCGGCTTTTGCCTTGGGTGACATGCCCTGCAACATAACGGGTGCGGAGCGGAAAAGCCAGCAAATGTTGACACTGTTAATATCTATGATAGAGTAGGTGTTAACAGCGTTAACATTGATGCAGAGAGGACCGCAGCTTCATACCGAGTCATCATCCACCCAAAGGACATAGCCATGAACAACCTGATCAAAACTCAATCCAAAATCACGAAATTCGTGTTGGCCGCCGGCTTCTTCAGTCTAGGCGGCGCTGGCATCGGCGGAACCGCGCTGGCCAGTGAGCCCTCTAGCGCATCAACGGCTATTTCGTCGGTAACCTACCCGGTAGGGTATGGGGATCTCGATGTAGCGACCGCAAGAGGCACCAAGACCCTGTACTTGCGCATTCGCTACGCGGCGGAAACGCTCTGCGAGAGCGCCGCCACTTGGGGCAAGAAAGAGGGAGAGGCCTGCGTGAACAAGGCGGTCAACGACGCCGTTGCCCGGGTCAATGCCCCGCTGTTGACACGATACACTCAGCTGCGCGGCAAACATGATAAGGCCGGCCTCGTACAGCTTGCGAAGGCGAATTGATTTTGAGTCGTAAACCGCGATGCCGCGCAGCGGAGCAAGCTGCGCGGCATCGCTTTCGACGCTAAGCTTGACCGCTACGTCTAGCACTTCTTCGGTGTGATCCTGTAATACAGCCGACCGCGCCACATTTTTATCGCGCCCTTAAACCTGTTTTCCACATCTGCGCTTTAGGCTGTGCCGATGCCGTCCTTCGCAGCGACGATCATCAGCGCTACCATGCCACGAACAAGCCCATAGGTAGCCACGTACAAAGAGGAATGTCAGTCCCATGAAATCGCTCGTTTCACTTGTCTTTATTGCGCTCTTAGGTCCGGCACTCGCAGCGCCAAGGAATTCGCTGCTCATCGAGGACATGACCTGGACGCAAGTGCGCGATGCGATTTCCGCCGGCAAGACCACCGCCATCTACTATGCGGCGAGCATCGAGCAAAACGGTCCCGGCATGGCGCTGGGCAAACACGTATTCGTCGCTCACTACCTGAGCCAGAAAATCGCAGCCCAGCTCGGCAATGCACTGGTATACCCCACCATGCCCTTCGCGCCGACGGGCGATTGGGGCCTCACGAACCCAGGCACTATTGATCCGGCGAAAAAGACCGGACACATGCGCTATGCGGGCAGCGTCAGCCTGTCAGAAGAGACCTTCAGCGCCGTGGCGCATGACGTGGCTTTAAGCGCGATTGCCGCCGGTTTCAAAAACGTCGTGTTGATGTGCGATCACGGCGGCAAAGCCCAATCGCAACTCGATGAGGTCGCCAAAGCCATGAACATGGAATGGGGCCCTAAAGGCATCCATGTGTACTACATTCCCGACCTGTATTTCAAAGAAAAGCAAGTCATGAAGGAGCAGCTGCAAAAATTAGGGATTCCCGAGGATAAACACGCCGGTACCGATGACACCTCGGAACTCGAGTACATCGACAAAATGGTCAATGGCAACTCATCCAAGTGGGTCCACCCCGACAAACTGGTCAAAGGAAGCGAAGGCGATGGCAGCGGAGTCGACGGCGATCAGACCAAGGCTACTCTCGCACTCGGCAAGCTGTTCACCGACGCCAAGGTGTCCTTTGCCGTCAACCAGATTAAGGAGTCAATTGCGGCAGGCAAATAAGCCGCGCGATCCGACGGCTACCAGGACCGCGGTCTCCTGGCCAGGTATTCGTGACGGGACCAGTGGGCCGCAGCTGCCGGCGGCCAATTCGTCTGGATGAAACCGCAATGATGTCAAATGACGCCGAACAACGGAATTGCACGGCGACTTAGGATCGGTATGCTAGATGGACCCGATTCTCAAAAATAAGGAAGGTCGATGTTTTCCCACATCATGATTGGCACGAACGATCTCGAGCGCGCGAAAGTCTTTTACGATTCCCTGCTGGGAAGCCTCGGCGTGCCACCGGCAAGAGTCGATGGGCACAGGATCTTTTATCGAACGCCGAGCGGCGTTTTCTCCGTCACCAAACCGATCAATGGCGAGCACGCGACATGTGCCAATGGCATGACGATCGGCTTTGCTGCCAAGTCACCCGCGGAGGCACTTGCCTGGCATGCGGCCGGCCTTGCTGCTGGCGGCACGACGTGTGAGGACCCTCCGGGTGTACGCGAAGGCAGCACGGGTAAGTTCTATATAGCTTATCTTCGCGATCTTGATGGGCACAAGCTTTGTGCCTTGCACAGACTCTAAAATTCCGTCCGGAGCCTTTACAAAACCGCGCGGGGCCTTAGGGAGGATTGATTGCGGCAGCCTGATCCAGATGCGCTCGCAAGCCAACAACAGTGGGCACCCCCGTCGCAGCCTCGAGCGCTTTACGGGTAAATTTCCAGTGTATCGCCGCGGTGTCCTGCCCCAAGGCGTGACGTAGCTTCTGCGACATCACTTCCGGGTCGATTTGAGCGACCTGGCCCTCGCCGTCCACCGGCGGATGCACCTCCATGATCAGCTTGCCGTCCACATAGGCAATCTTGACCGGCTCATTGATCAACGACACCGTGGTGCCGACTGGAACCGACGCAAAGAGAGCGGCGACATCTTCCGGGTACATGGCTCAGTCGGATGCGGGGTGAGTCAGCATCAGCGCCGCAACGGCTTGACAGGTTTGCCTACCCTCGGCATACTGAGTTGGTCCACTGACTTATATGCAACATGCCTAAGACACATATCGACAAACGATCGCGGCTCGTCAGTGCGGCAGTGGACTTGGCGTACCAGAACGGGTTTGGCGCCACCTCGCTTGCCGACATCGCGCGCGAAGCCGAAGTTCCTCTGGGCAACGTCTTTTACTACTTCAAGACCAAGGACGAGATTGGTGAGGCAATCGTCGAGTCGAGGCTGGCGCAACTATCCGCGCAGCGGGAGCGATGGAGCGAAGCCGGATCGCCCAAGGATCGGCTTCTCGCCTGCGTCCAAGGCGTCTTCGAGAACAAGGAATCCTTGGCACAGCACGGTTGCGCGGTCGGGACGCTTTGCTCCGAGCTCCACAAGGCGGGTGGCTCGGTCGCCACCAGAGCGACCGAAATCCTCGCTCAACACCTGGCCTGGATCGAGAGCCAGTTTCGGGCCCTCGGGAAGGGGAAAGACTCCAACGGCCTTGCGGTGCACCTGCTTTCCGCCATGCAAGGCGTTTCGATCCTGGCCCATACCTTTCATGACCCCGGTCTTGTGGCGACGGAGACCAAGCGCCTCAAGAGTTGGATACAAAACTTGTGAGACACCAGGCGGGCTGAACCCGCACGCACACGGCGAAGCTTGAGGCGGGCCGAGTGAAATGCTCATCGCTTCAACATTTAGTCAGTGAACTGACTGACATACGCGCGATCATTCGCTGCCGAACAATTTATGACACAACAGGCCTCAAGCGGGCAGAACGGAGTTTTTATGAAAACTATTTTGATTGGCGCAAACGGAATAATCGGCGAACTGGTTCAGAAGGCATTGGCGGGTGCCGGCCATGAGATCGTCAAGGTCGGGCACAAATCTGGCGATTTTCAAGTCGAGATCGAGAACCGCGAAAGTGTCAGGAAGCTCTACCAAGCCGTCGGCTCGTTTGACGCCGTTGCCATTGCGGCAGGCCAAGTTGCATTTGCTCCGCTTTCCGAGCTCACCGCTGAAAAGTGGCAGTTTTCCTTCGGAAGCAAACTCATGGGTCAGATCAATCTGGTTCAGGAGGCGATCCCGTTCATCAAAGAAAAAGGATCCTTCACTTTGGTTTCGGGCATTCTCAATGACGACCCGATCTTCGCCGGCGTCGCGGCCTCAACCGTCTCGGGCGCATTGGAAGCTTTTGTACGGGCTGCCGCAATTGAGCTTCCTAAGGGACTGCGCATCAATGTGGTGAGTCCCACGATGCTAAAAGAATCCGAATCTCAATTTGCCCAGTTCTTCGCCGGCATGATTCCGGTCGAAGGATGGAAAGTGGGACAAGCCTACAAACGCTCTATCTTGGGCGCGCAAACCGGCCGCGTTTACAGAGTGGATTGAGCTTACTCAGCGACTATTAATTATGCAACTCACAAGCAATACGATTTTGATCACCGGCGGTGCCGGTGGCATCGGTTACGAACTCACCAGACAACTCACGGCGCTTGGTAACACGATTCTTGTCACGGGCCGCGATCAAGCTAAGATGGACCGTGCGAAAGCGGTCTTTCCAAAAATTCACACCTTTCGAAGCGACGTTTCCGATCCGCGAGCGATCGCCGCTCTTTACGAAGAAGTCACCAGACAATTTCCTGATCTCAACATTCTGATCAACAACGCGGGCATCATGCGTAAGATCAATGTTCACGACAAAGCCGGAGGCCTCGACGACATCACTCTAGAGATTGAAATCAATTTGAGCGGGCCGATTCGCATGGTGAAGCAATTCTTGCCGCATTTGAAAACAAAATCAGAGGCGGCAATCCTGAATGTTTCATCGGGATTGGCATTTGTTCCATTACCCATTTCACCGGTCTATTGCGCCACCAAGGCCGGTCTGCATTCGTTCACCGAGTCTCTTCGTGTGCAACTGAGAAACACCAAAGTGAAGGTATTTGACCTAGCACCACCGGCGACACAAACCGAACTCTTGTATGACTTTGATGTTGAAGACATGAAAGGCGCTTCTGTCATGAAGGTGGAAGACATGGTTAGAATCGCCGTCAAAGGAATGCAAACCAATCGACTTGAAATTCGTCCAGGTCAGGCGAATCAGCTCAAAATGATGAATCGCTTGGCGCCTGGATTTATTTTGAAACAAATGAGTCGATCGGTCGATCGTATGCTCAGAACGCAGGATTAGTTCACCGATAGGCCCACATTAGGCGTTGTCATCGAGAGACATTCATGATCAAGCAGATTGCCGAAAAATGGAGAGGCTTTTGGCGAATGACGAGCAACGTGGCGCTATCGATGGATGCCGATCCCCTGGAAGACATCCACCGAAGGATTAGACGGCTCGAAGCGGCCGTATTTCAATCTGAGGTAGGCCGTGAGCCGGTCACGCCGAGTACCTCGGCCAACCGAGGGACGTCGCGGCAGACCGAACACAGTCGGAACACATGAAAGAGAGAGTGCGGGAAATGGGTTTGCATGAGAAGGGTATCTCGCTCCAGGGCCTGGAGCTGTGAAAATGGAAGTGCCGGTACGCCGCATCCTCATCGGCATTCCGGTCGAGAAGGCCGCGAATCGCGCAGCCATGTCGAATGTGCACTCACCGGACTTTTTCATCGGCTATGCGCGCGACCAACAAGATTATCGGCTGTGGCGGACACCCAGCGTTCTTGAGTGAGCGAATTCGGCCCGATCGAGTGAACTCCGCGTTTCTGGAACGCAAAACAAGGCTAATTATCGCGGTAATTGATCGGCGGCTTCTGCCCAGCGGGGATGAACGTGCGGTAGGCCTTGCCGGTCAATTTGCGATCGAAATCGGCTCGCGCAGCCTGCACCAGTGCCGGGTTCGAGAAGAGATCGACCGCGGTGAGGGCCAGAGCCTTCGACGCCACCACCATGCCGCCCTGGCCGATGCTCATGCCCGCCAAGGCCGAGGCCTGCCAGGTGTGCGGCGCCACTCCCGGCACGAATGTCGCCGTGATGAACCCGATTGTGGGCACGGTCCAGCTCACGTCGCCCACGTCAGTGGAGGCTGAAGGCGCATTCAGATCTACCGGCCGCAACGGCTCAATCAAATGGGTTGCATCCAGGCTCGGCACGGTATCGATGTTCAGGGTCTTCTGTATCTCCACAGCGAACGCCTTTTCCGCCTCGGTCAATGTGAAGCCGCCCACTTCCTCCAGATTTCTCTGCACCACCGGCGCCAGCGCATCATTGCCGATAATGTTGGCGTCGCTGTGAATGTCGGTAACGTCAACCGTAGTGCCAGTCATGAGCGCCGCGCCCTGGGAGATGTTGAGCAGGCGGTCCCAGATATCTTGCAACACAGTATTCGATGGGTTGCGCGCCACCAGGTACATCTGCGCAAGATCGGGCACGACGTTCGGCGCGACGCCTCCCTTGGTGATGATGTAGTGCATGCGAGAGTTGCTAGGCACATGCTCGCGCATGAACTCAATGCCATTGCCCATCAGCATTACAGCGTCCAGCGCTGAGCGGCCGCGCTCCGGCGCCATGGCCGCGTGGGCTGCAACGCCGTGGAAGGTGACCTTGGCCGAAATGACCGCCAGCATGCCGCCATTCGTCACGCTGTTCCGGTCGCCGGGATGCCAATGCAGCACCACATCCACATCTTTGAACAAGCCGGCCCGCACCATGAAAACCTTGCCAGAGCCGCCCTCCTCCGCGGGCGTGCCATAGTAGCGCAGCGTGCCGGCGACGTGATTCGCCGCCATGTATTCCATTACGGCCACAGCGGCCAGCGCAGCCCCGGATCCCAGCAGATTGTGCCCACAGCCATGGCCCGGTGCGTTGGGGAGAACGGGCGAACGCTGCGGGATCGGCTTTTGCGACAGTCCCGGCAGCGCATCGAACTCCCCCAGAATCGCGATCACCGGCTTACCCTTTCCGTAGCTGGCGATAAATGCCGTGGGCTCGTCGGCCACACCTGCCTCCACAGAGAAGCCCGCGGCCTTCAGCTGCGCCTGCAGCAGAGCGGAACTCTTCTCCTCGTGGTAGCCAAGCTCGGGATAGTCCCAAATCTGCTTCGACACCTGCTTCCAGTTAGCAGCCCTCTCGTCGACGAGTTGCACTACCTGCGTGTGGGCGGCGGACGATGCCTGCGCGAATGCCTGAGTGACCATCGACAAGACGACGCAACTGGCCAAGGCAAGCCCCGTGAGATGTGGGCGAGCCTCTTCCAGACGACTTCCGTTGGGCACTAGTTCTCGCACGTTGTTCTCCTTGGAGCGTAAACTTCAGTTCCCTCAGAAGCGGGAAAGGATAGAAACAGGTCTCGATCGCAAGACCTCCAAGCCAGTACTCCAGGGAGGAAAGCTTGAATATTTACAACGCGTTGGGGACTGAGACTCTGCGTGCAGCATATTACAACAATATTGTGGCGGCCTTTTAGCCCCCGAGGGTATGTGCACAGTGGGCGTCGGTTTCCTATCCGCGTCGGGGTCGTCACGAGCCAGTCGACGACGGTAGTGTCCGCCAGCGGCTCCACGCGGCCAAAACCGGGCACTGGATCACACGAAATCGTCGCCACGAACCGGCCATTCGCGGCATGCGGTAATCTTAGGCCGACGATTATGGAGCCCAGCAGGACCGCAAGGAGCGCACAAATGCCTTTAGAAAAATCTGTACGCTAATATGACGCTTTCCTCGCCGATTTAATGGTTAGAGCGACGAAGCGTGCCGAAGTCTAGTGGTAGTTATTTCAAGTGGTTTTACTTCTCCCGGCGAGGACGCATCGGGCGACAAGCGTATTGGGTGTTTTTCATCGTTCCCAGCGTACTCCTCGGCGTGTTTCTAGGAATCGCCCAGTCCGTTTTCTCTATATCCGACGGGTCGATCCAGCGCTTTTTTATTGTCATCGCTCCTTTGATTATCTGGATTGGCATCGCGGTTTCAGTTAAACGTTGGCATGACACCGGCAGAAGCGGTTGGTGGACGCTGCTAAGCTTTATTCCATTTGCGAATTTTGCCGTTACGATTGTTCTCGGTACTCTTCGTGGCGAAACTGGGCCTAACGAATATGGAAGCGATCCACATCGCGCCGAAGCGGGAATAGCGCCTTCGGCAAGCCAAGGCGAGAGCCAATGATTGGAAAAAATCCACTTCGTTCTTCCCCGACGTAATTCGGCATCGCTTAACCTTATCTTTAGGCATCAATTAAAGTGACCACGAATCTCGTTCCAATAAGAGTGACATTGCCCTTCGATCACTACGGAGACATGGTTGGCTATCTAAGTAGCATCGGTGGTTGGCTTGACGATACGTGCCTCGGCGAGTCAGCTACTATTTCTGCGCGCGTACCTGGTGACGCAATTCCAGCGATAGCGCGATGGCTTATCGACAATCTACCGGATAGGGGTGAGTCCGCGACGTTGGAGCACGATGGCAACAATGTCTAGCAATCGGTTGGCGCGAACGCAGGGCGTGCGCCAAAGAGAGGTTCTATGACCGGGATAAATCAGCTTCGTTTGTCCGTGGCGCAGCGGCGTGTCGCTCGGCCTGAACGTTAGATTCCCATTATGCTTTCTGCGCTTATTCTCAACCTAATCCTCGCGGCGGTGCCCGCGCAACCCACGGACGTGCCAACAGAGCTCATCCCCTTGATCATAAATCGAGCGATCGCCGACGCTCCGACAGATGTCGTCTTGTGCATCGAGATTGATGGGCATGACCCCTCGGATAAGGTCCTGGCCGCCTTGCAACGACCGGGGCGTGTCATTGTGGCCGCGTCCAATTGCGAAAGAGTGATAAACGTAGATCGCGGAAGCTACGAGCGTAAGACGAACCACCCTGCGCACTTCCTTTCCATAGCGAGCATACTCTGGAAATCTCGATCTCGGGTGGAATTGCAAGCGGAAGAGTACTTTAACGGCAAATGGGGAGCTCATTGGACAGTGCGTGCGCATCATGTCGATGGCGCTTGGCGAATCGATTTATTCCATCTTGATTGGCGCGCGTAGAAATGAATGACCCCCCGAATTATTGGTCAGTGCGGCGCGTTCTAGCAGCGATGGCCGGTTTACCTTGGGCATATCTCATTTGGTCCGGGTACGACCTATGTTATGGACCGCATGTCCGCGCGGTGCCGGGATATCCAAATTCAGGACAGGTGCATTTGTACATTGTGGTTCCCTTGATCGGATTCCTCGTGAGCGTCGCTTTTTTTGTACTCGCAAATGGAATTCCAATGAGGGCGGCAGCAATTGTCTTCTGTTTAGAGTGTGTCGCTTTGCTGCCGGTGTTAGGCATGTGGGGTGGTGGCATTTGAATGCCAGGAAGCAGCCATTCACCAGTGGCCGCTTGGGGTCGCGAGCTGTCCTCGGTGACCAAGTGCCATGGCACTTAGAACTTATTCAGTGCCGATTGTGCAAGCGTAATCTCCTTCGCTTTGGCTTGATCCGGCGCAAAGCCGTAGAGGTGTATGTCGAGTACGGCGCCGCCCTTCTTAACCTGCAAGGTGTTGGTCAGGGGGGTCACGGCGAATACCGCCTCTTCTCCGAGCCCGGGGATCGGAGTGCGGGCGATGCCCTTCATACTTTGCCGCAATGCCTTAGTCTGCTCCCAGGCGCTCGCGCTCAGAAAACCGACGGTAAGTTTTTTACCGCCTGCATCCCACTCACACAGGGTAGGCACGACATGTTTGCCAGGCGTGGCCTTCATCTCGAGCGCTGAACTGACTTGCTCCATCGTAAACAGCGAGCACGGATCCGTGGGTGCCTCGAAGGCTGCGGTAATTTGATTTGATGCCAGTAGCATGACAGTAAAGATGACTCTCGAGAGCCCTGCCAGGGATGCCAATGAAGGGTTCATAACACCTCCTTGCTTATCGCAATCGCTGTTGCGGTGACATCCCTAGCATACCCGTACGTCCCCTCAATGGCACGAAATGCCCCTAACCCGAGATCCAGTAGCCACGCGGCATTCAGAGTTTGGCTGGGCCGATTGTGGCCTCCCGAAGGCTGACTGTCGCGACCGACTCAATTGGGTCGAAAGCGGCAACCGTATCGAACCCATCAGCGCGTTTTGTACGTCAGTAAGATATTTACAGCTAGATTAAAAATCAATACCGCAAGGCTGTACGCGGACGCTCGCGCGAGACTTAGCTTGGCCTTCCTCCAGAACATCCAAAACAGCACAACCATAAATGCGATTAGAGTTGCCCAGCTCGCCCAGACTCCGAGGCCAAGAAACAAGATGACCAAACTGAGGCCGAAATATAAGAACGGAGGAACAACAGCAATCATGTCGAAGTCGAACTCGTGAAGTCCCCGCCGCTTCCGTTCAAACATCCAAATCAAGGCGTAGATAAAAGCGGCGTTTAGGATCGCTAAAAACATTACAGTTACTTCCCTGTGAGCGACGTCCAGAGTTCTTGACGCATTTCACTAGCATTCGATTCTGTTGGTTGGCACGTAGCGTACATTGGAGAAGAGCCAATTTCTCACCTTCCCGCTTGCGGGTTATTCGAGGCATTACCCGGCTATCGCCGCTCGGGCGATGATTTATTGGCGCCCGATATCAGACGTTTGCGACCGGCGGAAACGGGAACGCATGCTCGGAATCAGCCGTTCTCTCCAAACATCACCTAAGGGGGATCGGGCTAAGGTCGACAGCCAACGACGCTATCGACAAACGCCAGCGAGGAGATTCGTTCCCAGGTCGCCATCGTCGCATTCGGCGCCGTGCCCGCGCGGAGCGTGACGATAACCCGGAAATAGCCTCGACTGACGTGCGAGACCAGCGGCCAATAGTGGTGGTCCAGGAAAACTCCAAACTCTCCGCCGGCCTTGGGAGCTTGGGTGGCAAAGCACCCGTCACCGCGCGGAAACGCAATATTCCTGACGCCATTGGCATTGTCGAGATAAAGGGCACGAGTGCCGGCGGCAGCCGCGACTAGAGGAACGATCTTCCCTGCGATGTACGTTCCCTGTGGAATGCCGCCCAATCCGGACAATCCGCCCTCGGAGATGACGATATTGAGTGCGAACATGGTGGCCTCCGATCGGATTGCAATTGCCAAGGCCAACGCCAGCGATAAGCCGCTAATGCACAACGCTACCTTTACCATCGCCGAGCGTTCAACAGCAAAAACCCCCAGACAAATGGAGACCAAAGCCGTGAGGCCTGCGACTGAAAGGAGAACTGTCACTACGGCGTTTAGCCGAAGCCAACTAAGCCAGTCAGTCCTGTATGGTGAGCTTGCGACTGCTGCAACGTAAGCGACGCAGATGGCGTAGGAGATCAGCGACGCAATGGTCGCCGCAAGTAACCACCACTTACGCCAGGGCTGCAGGTGCGGTGTTTCCATAGTGCGAGGCGAGAACCTCAGTGATTGTGAGCTTGCCCGATGCCTTAAAAACATTCCAGCCCGCGCCCACGATTGCCCGGCTGACGTTGATAAAACTTGCAGTTCGGACCGACATCCGCCCGTGACTCTTCAAGGCGGACCGTTGCCGCTTCGTAGTAGTATCGCGCGCTATGACGTACGAAGGGCAAGGAGGGCGTTATCCGGGATGGCGTCGGTGTCCCACCTGGTGGCATTTCTGGATTGCTTCGCTTGTGTGGGGCGTCTTCTCATTTACCTTAAGCACACAACTCGCGAGCGCAGCCGAGCCGGTCGGGAAGGCATGGATCGAACAGAGCAACCGCTACACGCGCCAACTGTTTGACGTTCAGCTCAAGCATTCTCCGGAACAAGGATCGACCGAAGGCATCGCACGCCTTGATGTTGAGATTTCCGATCCACGCCTTGCGGATGAACTGGCCCAGCAACGGGAACTGGAGGCCGTGCTCACTGCGCTTAAGAAGGCTCGTGCGCAAGTTTCTGACAAGAGCGTTCAAGAGGACTTGGATATCTTGCAAAGGGCCTTTGATTTGCAATTTCGCATGGACGATTACGCTCGCCAACGCCTGGTAACCGCATTTAATCCCAGTGAGTCTGTGTTTCAAGGAATCCATGCCCTCCTTGATGATCAAATCCCTCCAAACCGCCGCGCGGCGGCTCTGGCCCGGCTCCGCAAATATGCGGGGCTGCAGCCCGGTTTCGCGCCATACGCTGAACTCGTAAAACAGCGCACCAAGGAGCAATTGGCAAAGCCCGGTGTTTTCTTCCCGCCAAAGACACTGTTGGAAAATCAGCTCGACCGCAATCCCAATTATCTGCAAGGGATACCGCTTCTCTTCAAGAAGTACCATTTGCATGGCTGGGAAGCTGCAGTCACCGCCCTGAAGGCGCAATTGCACGATTACGATGCCTGGGTCCGTGTGAATGTTTTGCCGAAGGCCCGTACGGACTTTCGGGAGCCGACGGAAGAATACGCGCTCGATCTCGAGCAGAATGGCATTGACGTGCCCCCTGCTGAAATTGCGATCCGGGCACACGCCGCTTTCAATCAGGATCAAGCCGCGATGGCGCCTTTGGCGCTGCAAGTCGCCCGATCGAATGGCTTCCCATCATCGGACTATCGCGCGGTCATCGCGGAGTTAAAGAAGCGGCAAATCACCGGGGCCGCCATCGTTCCGTTCTACGAGCATCGCTTGCACGATATTGAGCAAATTATCACCACGAACAGCCTTGTTACGCTCCCTATTCGGCCAACCATCATCCGTCTCGCGTCGGCCGCTGAGACAGCGCAGGCTCCGGCTCCGCATATGGGTGGAATCTCGTTTCTCAACAACCCCGGCCAAAGGGGAGAATTTGTGCTACCGCTGACGATGCCATCCTCGAGCGCAGCTAAGGATGACCGTTATGATGACTTTACCTACGATGCGGTGGCTTGGACGCTGACGGCGCACGAGGCCCGGCCCGGGCACGAACTTCAATTCGATTCCATGCTCGAACACGGAATCAGCCTCGCCCGCGTGCGGTATGCAGGCAATTCCACGAATACCGAAGGATGGGCGCTGTATGCCGAGTACATCATGCAGCCTTACGAACCACCGGAGGGCCAACTCGTGACGTTGCAGTCCCGGCTGCTGCGCGATGCACGAGCTTTTCTGGATCCCGAACTTCAGAGCGGCAAGATCACCACGGCTCAGGCGTTTGAAGTGCTCACACGGGACGTCGTTCTAAGTCATGCCTTCGCCACCGAGGAGATCGAGCGGTACACGCTAGAAAGCCCCGGCCAGGCGGTGAGCTATTTCTATGGCTACACGCAGCTACTGTCTGTGCGGAAGGAAACCGAAGCAGCGCTGGGAGCGAAATTCAACCAACGTAAATTCCATGACTTCCTCTTAGGACAAGGTTTGCTGCCGCTCAATCTGTTAAGAAAGGCCGTCCTCGAGGATTTCGTGCCGTCGCAACTATGAGGGTCCTTGCGCGGCGCGGAGCATTCGCGGATCGTAATTCCGAAGCTCTTATCCCTCCACATGTGAGGGTCGCAGCAACCCAAGCGATGCCACCACCTCGTCAGGTATCCGTCGTCACCTCATCCCAGGGCAGGCCCCCGTATCCGGTAATCCAGTTGATGGCATGGTGCCGCTCTTGAACGATCTCGAGACCGCCGAGACCTGAGAAGGCCGCAGATCCGCCAGGGTTCAGGAAGGGCCGCAGCGCCAACATAGTGGCAACACAGATCCATGATCGGCGCAAAATCAAGCTGTACGGGTCTCAAACGTCCAAATTGTGTGTTCTAAACAGGCGCGAACCCCAACGGGGGCGACTGCGTCTTTCACTTTCGATGACCATCAGCCTGAATTGGTATCACCAAGAACCACTGCCCGGGCTGATCGGCTCCCGGCAAATGGATGGCGTAGGTGCCGTTCCACCCGCCGCGAGTGAAACCCTGCAGCTCATCTGGGTGCGGAGTGACGACCATGATGTGCGGGCCCACGCGAAAGGGCTCGCCGGATGCGCCTGGAACCGTGTGACCGGTGTACATGTAGGCAACGCCAAGTCTCTCGACGTGCTGAGGCCGTCCGGCGAGAACGTCTTTCACAAACTGAAAAAAGACTTTGTCGAAACATCCTGGATCGTCATGCTTGGAGCCGGGTGGTGGACCCGGCATGCAAGTCCATTCACTACTGCCCTTGCGGAGCACGCGCCACTCGTCGCCCTTGCTGACCGGATGATCCACGATAGTCGCATCGCCGGTTATGAAGTCGGGTGCGGCCCTGAGTGCGTCCGCAATTTTCTCGCCATCCGTTACGGGCAGATTCTCCGTCTTGTTCTGGGCGCTCGCTGTGAGCGCGGCGAAAAGAAACAATAGGGTCCGCTTCACTTTGTACCTCGCGAAATAATTCGAGCTTCCAATGGAGACTCGCGTGCCTTCGAACCAGTGATCATCTGGCACTGAGCAGCCTTCGTGAACTCCGCGTTTGATGCGATCCATCGCGTTTCCTACGCAGCAACCTCCTCGAAGAACTTGGTCAACTTTTCATCAAGCAGAGCGGGCACGGGCGACGGCTTCATCTCCGGGAATTTGCTGAAGAATGACAACTGATGGTCCATGTCGATCCGCGTCTGCTCGCCGTCGCGCTGCGAAACGCAGACGCGCACGGGAGCGCCCAGTCCGGCGGCGCCGCTGTACTCGAACAGGCCACGTGCGATGACAGCGTTCCCGACGAGGTAGAACTTCGACTCGATTGGAATCCCCGCAAGGCGCATTGTAGAGCCCTGTTCGAAGTCCCAGAAGATTGAAAACGGCTTGGAAGTGGAGTCGACGTAAGCTTCGACACCCGCGCGGTTGCCGTGCGTCACATATTCCATCAGTTTGGGGATGTGGAAGCGCGGCAAGGCTTTCTCGATCGCCTGAGTAATCTCGAAGAAGGACTTGCTTGAGCGTATCGTGAGGAGGACGCCGTCAAACTTGGTTCTGGTCGTCTGTGCGATGTCTGTGCTTTTCATGTGAACGTACCTCGCCTCTAAGTTTCAAATCGGCCAATCCGCGCGGTGTCCAGAAGGACGCCTGGCATTTCAAATCCTGCCAGAACGGATCAACTAGATTCGTGGTGAGGATTGCTGCTGCTTGGATCCGCGTGCTCAATTAACTCACCGAACGTCTGTCGGATGCGCGTCCTTGTTATCCCACTCCCGCCTTACTATTTGAGTGTGATTTTGGCCGCCGCGCTCAGCAACGCCTCCCCGTTAGCGCTTTATGACATTGAACTCAGGGGTGTTGCCATGTGCAATCTGTGCCACCGTTCATGGTGCGCCTTCAGGTGGTCCAGCAACATTCGCACAGCAAGGGGCAGGCCCTGGCGCGAGGGATACATCGCATAGACAGACACCTCTGGCAGTTGCCATTTCGGTAGCAGTCTTATTAATCGACCGTCCGCGATTTCTTGCTGGAATATGCTCGGTGGAAGATCGGCGACACCTAAACCCGCGAGAACCGCTTCCTTCAAGACTAAGAGGTCCTCGCTAACCAAGCGCGGACGATAGGCAATTGTCCGTCTCTGACCCCTGGGGCCCTCCAGACGCCACAAATGTCGGGCGCCATGCTCGACCGGAAATATGCCGCCAACGGTTGGCAACGATTTGAGGTCATCCGGTTCCCGAGGGGCACCACAGCGAGCGATTAAGGCAGGGCCTGCCAAGAGCCAATGCCGCGTGGTAGCAAACGCACTCACAATTAGGCTCGATGACCTTATATTTGTGCCGACGCGAAAGACAAGATCGTACCCGTCCGCGAGAACATCGATGTCTCGGTTGCTTACGTCCAGAGTGACATCAATGTGTGGGTGGTCGGCCATAAATCGGACGATTGCGCCCGCGACGACAAGCTGCAAGAAATTGATCGGGCAGCTCACCCGGACGCGCCCGCGCGGTACGCCACGTACATCCTCTATCACTCTTTTCGCGTTTTCGGACTCCGCCACCACCACGCGGCAGCGTTCATAGAAGCGCTGGCCAACCTCAGTAATTTGCAATCGGCGAGTGCTTCGCTGTATCAGACGGACGCCGAGCTCGGCTTCCAGTTTGGTTAGATGCTGGCTGAGAACAGACTTTGAAATGCCAAGCGCCGCTCCCGCGCCGGACAGGCTACCGTGCTCGACGATTTTCGCGAAGTAATACAAATCATTTAGATCGTTCGACAAAACTGGCTCCGACAAACACGCTGCAGAAGCAAAGAGGCTTGAATATAGCTCGTAACTGGTCTTCGCGGGGAAAGGCGCAGTGAAATCAACGCTCATCGAGCGCTCCGGGGCAAACGGTTGGCTCCCTTCAAGGCCGATCGCAGCTACGATCTCCAACTTCGCAATTTGTTTAGCGTAGCTATTGTTCGTCCGTACAAACACTGTATTTCGAGTGGAGCACTACCGGAAACGGCAGACTTTTCTGCAGACTTAGGTACGGAGGAAGAGGACGGCGTCATGATGCCAAATGGGCGAGCGAGATGAGCTTGACGGATGAACGCATGCCGGCGATTGGGTCGATGAATCCCAAGTCTGCAGATCACCCCCTTGATCAAGTGATTTGGAGGGCGCTCATTAGTCTCAATCGCAACGTAGCAGAGGGCGACCATTTGGCGCTTCGCTATCTCGCTCCCATTGCGCCGTTCGCGGCGACGATTGACACAAGCACCGCGAGTTTCCAGTCATTGCTCGCCCTTCTGCCGGCGGATGATCGGATCGCTCTTTTCACTGTTGACGAAATCAGCCCTCCCCCATTCCTTTCTGTTCTCGAGCGGGGTGCCGTCGATCAGATGGTCCTGGCCAAGACACCCGCACACCACTGCTCTGTGCCGATCGTTACGCTGGACGTTAGGGATGTGCCCGACATGCAGGCGCTTGTTGAGGCCACGCATCCAGGGCCGTTCGGTCCGCGCACGATAGAACTCGGGGAGTACATCGGCGTTCGACGCCAAGGAATATTGGTCGCCATGGCAGGAGAGCGCATGCGGCTCGATGGCTTCACCGAAATCAGCGCCGTATGCGTCCACCCCTCAGCCCGCGGACAGGGGCTTGCGGCTGAGCTTGTCAGTACGCTCGTGAGATCCATCGTGTCGCGCTCGGAAACGCCGTTTCTGCACGTTTTCAGCTCGAATCATCCCGCGATCGAACTCTATCTCAAGCTGGGATTCGTTCTCCGACGGCCCATTCACCTTGCCCTGCTTGCGCGAGCTTCAAGCGATGCCGACTGCGACCGATGATGCTGGTTGCGATCAACAAGGAACACGTCGCAGAGCCAGTGTCTCTCGAGCGACTGCAGACCGCCGTCGCAGAACTTCTCAACGCGGTGAGCAATACATTGCAACTGGAGCGTGAATCGGCAGAGGAATGTATCCGGCGCGCGAGCGCGATTCTGCGGATCGACGTCCCAGGGGAAAGTTGTAGCATTGCAGGTCCGCTCACAAGTGCCGCACCACCAAAGCTCATTCGAGGCGGCTTGGCGCCATGGCAGATCCGGCGCGTGACGACCCACATCGAGACGAACCTTAGTGCTGTGATCACGACCAAGGACCTCGCCCTGCTCGCCAGACTTAGCGTATTCCACTTCTGTCGTGCATTCAGGGACAGCTTCGGGGAATCCCCTCACGGCTACGTAATGCGTCGGCGACTAGAGCACGCTCAGGGCTTGATGTTGACCACCAACGCGTCGCTTGGGGAAATCGCGGCGGATTGCGGCTTCACCGACCAGGCTCACTTAAGCAGGCTCTTCCGAAGGATTGTCGGCGAAAGTCCGGGCATGTGGCGCCGTGCTCGCGCGACCGCGCCAGCGTGATCAGCAATCGATTTCCAACCGCCGCCGTCTTGTTGCTTAGGAACGGAGAGAGAGCCCGTGAGGCATATTTTCCTCGGACATAGAGTTCTTTGTATCTGCGCTGCGCTTCTCACCGCGGCTTTTTTAACTGGATCTACCGGAGCACAAGTGGCAACTCCAAGCTCTCAGTCCGGCGACCAAGGCGCCCCTCTGTCGGATGCAAAACGCGAGTTGGTCGCCACGCAAGCCGACGCTTGGTTCGATAACTACCAATTCCGAGATGGGAAAACGATCGAGCGAGTACGCATTCATTACGCCACGCTGGGTAACCCTCATCGTAATGAGCACGGCGACATCGACAATGCGGTGCTAGTGCTTCATTGGACTGGCGCGGATGGACGCGTTCTCCTCACGCCAAGCTATATGAAATCATTGTTCGACCCAGGCCGACCCCTGGATGCGTGCCGTTATTACCTAATATTCGCGGACAGCGTTGGCCATGGGCTATCCAGTAAGCCGAGCGACGGCCTTAGGGCGAGTTTCCCCCATTACGGTTACCGAGACATGGTCGATTTGCAACACCGCCTCGTAATGCAGACGCTAGGGATCAAACATCTTCACGCCATCCTCGGGATGTCGATGGGTGGCATGAACGCGTGGCAATGGGCTGAGGCCTATCCCGACGCCATGGACGGCATTATGCCGGTCGTTTCGCTACCGATTCCGGTTTCCGGTCGCAACCTGCTTTGGCGACGGATGGTCATCGATGACATCCGCTCCGACCCCGAATGGCAGGGAGGGAACTACACCAGCCGCCCGAAAGGCTTGTTACGGGGCTACACCTTGTTGCGCATGATGATCGAAGGTGTACCTCATTTCCAAGCGCTCGTGCCGGACGGCGCAGCCGCAGACCGATTCATCGAGGATGCTCGTAAGGAGGCTGCTTCGATCGACCCCGACGATATTCTCTATTCGCTTGACTCGTCGCGCGACTACGATCCGCGGCCCAATCTCGCTTCGATCAAGACCAAGGTCTTCGCGCTCAATTTTTCCGATGACGAATTCAATCCTTCGCAGCTTCATATCCTCGATCGCCTCATGCCTAAGGTTCCGAATTGTCATTTCGTCGTTCAGGCGGGCTCCGAAACATCCTATGGTCATTTGACCATGGCACATCCTGAACTCTGGTCTCAACATGTTGCCGAGTTCATGCACGAATTGGGCGACGCCTCACCGCATCGCTCACAGGAGCACTTACATCGCTAGGTGCGCTGCCCATGTTTCTCAGGCTGGCCCCAATCGAAACTCAGCAGGAGGTAGAGACATGCAGGGGAACACGAAATATGTGATTCCTATGTCAGGTATTTCTCGCCGAACTTTCCTCGCTGGTGGGACTGCCGTTGGCGCAAGTCTGCTGCTGGGTCAAACGGCTAAAGCTGAAAGTGCTGGGGCTGTCCACAGCGCCGCTCTTAAGGAATACGACATCACGACGAATGGCATCTCCATACACGTAACAGAGCAAGGGGAAGGACCGGCGGTTCTTTTTTGCCACGGATTTCCGGATACTTCTTATACCTGGCGCAAACAGATGAAAGCCATCGCCTCAGCGGGATATCGCGCAATTGCGCCCGATATGCGCGGTTATGGACGCAGCTCAGCCCCGGCGGACGCAGCCTTGTATACGCCGCTGCAAACGGCCGGTGACTTGGTTGGTTTGCTCGATGCGCTAAAGATCCCTGGCGCTGTCCTCGTGGGCCATGACTGGGGTGCAAGTCATGCGTGGGGCGCGGCGCTGATGCGGCCTGATCGATTCAAAGCCGTTTTCTGCCTGAGTGTCCCTTACGTTCCCCGTGGAGATGTTAGCG
>Ga0210400_10000430_pt1 | contig 47177 bp, 35 predicted proteins | sample IncBWH26MmetaG_FD_155456 | JGI IMG/M metagenome (GOLD analysis project Ga0210400, IMG submission 155456) | Forest soil microbial communities from Barre Woods Harvard Forest LTER site, Petersham, Massachusetts, United States - Inc-BW-H-26-M | ecosystem: Environmental > Terrestrial > Soil >... | reverse complement strand
ATCGAGTTACCAGAGCAACTTGAGCGCGAACTGCACCTGCCGCGCTGTCGTTGACGTGCTGGTGATCGCGCCCGCCGTTCCCGACAATCCGCTCGGGTTGCTCGCGGTCGGCGGCGTAAAAACGATGAGATTTGGCGTATTGAAATTGGCGCGATTCAGTAGATTGAAAATCTCCGCGCGGAATTGCAGATTCAGGTTCTCGTGGATGCGGGTGTTCTTCAGAACGGAGAAATCCCACGTGGCAAGCCCCGGCCCGATGTACGTGTCTCTTCCCACGTTGCCGTAAAAGCCGCTGTTCACCGGCGGCGCCAGAAACGCATTGGGATTGAACCACTGATTCGGGTTGCCCAGAATCACGGGCCCGGTGAAATTGGGATTCAGAAACGGCCGCACCGGATTGCGCGTGTCTCCATTGTTGGAGGGGTTGTAGCTCAACTGCGGCGTGAACGGAAATCCGGATTGCGCCGTGATAATGCTCGATACCATCCAACCGCTCACCAACTTGTCCCGCCATCCTTCCACATCGCGCGCAAATGCCTGTCCTCGGCCGAACGGCAGGTCGTACAGCACGTTGACCACGCCAACGTTCCTCACGTCATAGGTAGCGAGGCCCTTGTCCGCGGCCAGGTTGAACGGATTGGACACCAGCCCCGGAGCATTGCCCGCCGTCGTCTGGTTCAAGGAATCGCCATCATCGAGCGCTTTCGAGAAAGTGTAGACCCCGCGCAGCGAAAGTCCGTGGCTGAACCGCCGCCGCAGGTCCACCTGCAACGCATGATAGGAGCTGTTGCCCACGGAAAACCATGTCCAGGTATTGGCGATTGACGGATTGGCCCTGGGAGTGGCAGGAGGAATGAACGGGATGTAGTAGCTTCCGGCCGGAACGGGGGCGCCGGCCAGCGGGGCGGGAAATGTGGCGGGGTACGTGGCCGGGCACGGAGCGGCCGGACAAATCACCGGGAACGGCTCGTTGGCGTCGATCCCGATCAATTCGTGATAGCCATGAGATCCGACATATCCCACGGTCAAGACCATGTTCGATGAAAGTTCCCGGTCCACGCGCAGCGACCACGAAATCAGCGTCGGCGTCTGCATGTCCTGCTGGACCCCTCCGGGCACCAGCTTCGCGGTCGCCGGCACGGGCGCCGTTGGATTAACGGGGAAGGAAGAAACTTTAAAGTTCGCAATGCTGTACGTCGGATTGAACGGCGCGTTCTGGTCTGCGCGATAGCCCAGAGCATCCTGCAGGTCGTTGTACATGCCGAAACCCGCGCGAATCACGGTCTTGCGATCAAACGGGCTCCACGCCAGGCCAATGCGCGGTTGCGGCAAGAACTTCGCGTTGTTTGTGGTGAAGAGCGAGTCGCCGATCCGGGGTTGCGAGGAAATCACCCCGTTCGCAAATGTGTAATTCGCGGCGTGATCGTGAGCTTCGTTCCATCCTGTCGAGAATTCGTCGCGGAAACCCAGCGAAACGGTCAATTTTGAACTGACGCGGAAAACGTCCTCGGCGTAAAACGCACCGAACAACGCGCGCCAGTACATTGTCGTGGGCGCCGGATCAAACAAGAAGGAAGACGTTGTGCCTTGCAGGAAACTCGTCAGGCTGGTAAACGTCGCCTGCCCGTACTGGCTGAGGGCGATAATCTCGTTGGACTGAAACCGCTGGAACCACGCGCCGAAACTCAGCTGGTGCCGCCCTTTCGTCATCGTCACGCGATCCTCATACGTGAACAGATTGCGCGCGATATGTAGGTTGCTCCCGTTGTTGCTCCCCGCCAGCCCGATCGAAGCCTGCGGGTTCGAAGCGGCGCTGCCACCCACCACCACGGCACCCACAGGCAGTCCGGCCAGGAATCCCGGCACGCTGGCGGCGGGTGTGCCCGGCGTGGGCTCTCCGGTAAAGAAATAGCCCGCGCGCGAAAATCCGAATCGGGCGGTATTCAGGAGCGAGGGTGAAAAAATATGAGTTTCCTCAAGGCTCAAAACCTGCTCGCGCAAATTCAGAATGTCGGAGCCATACGGATTCACGGGCGTCGCCGTCACGTCGCCGCCATCGTCAATGGTGTAAATTCCAGCAAGCGAATCTTTTTGCGAAAAAATGTGATCCACACGCACAGTTCCAAAATCCTCGCGAACCGTCTGCAGCGGGCTGCTGAAGACCGTCGCAATTCCCACAGGGACTCCATTGACGGTGCCTGCCGAAGAGTCAGGAGCGCCTGCAGGAGCGACCGGCCAGAGATTCAAGAGAGGCTGAACGCTTGGAGCTGCCTGGGCACGCGCGTTAGCGTCGGGCACGAAGGCCACTGACGTTTGGTTCAAGCTCTGCCGGAATCCTTCGTAATTGCCGAACACAAACGTTTTGTTCTTCTGAATCGCCGCGCCGGAAGAGGCCCCAAACTGATTCCGCTGAAACGGCGGAGCGGAACCCTGATCGAAAAAGTTCGCCGCGTCCAGCGCGTTATTTCGCACGAACTCATACAACGATCCGTGCCATTGATCGCCGCCCGATTGCGTCACGATCACAACCTGCCCGCCCGGCCGCTTGCCGAACTCCGCGCCATAAGAATCCCGTTGCACGTTAAATTCCCGCACAGCCTCCACGCCCAGCAGCATTCCGCTCGGCCCTCCCGGCGTCATGTTGTTTTCCGCAGCCCCGGTGTATTCCACGCCGTTCAGCAGGAAAAGGTTCTGCTGTGGACGATTTCCTTCCACCGCGAAATTGCTCCCCGTGCTGGAATTCGAAATCCCGGTGCCGCCGGTTTTCTGCGAGGTGAAATTGATAATCCCCGGGTTAAGGGGGAGCAGCAGATCATAGCTTCGCCCGTTCAGGGGAAGATCCTTCACGGCCTGTTCGCCAACCAGCCCGCTAATGTCCACCGTGGTCACGTTGACGATCGGCGCATCGCTGGTGACTTTGATTTCCGATGTAACGGTGCCGACCTGCAGCGGAAGGTCGACTCTAGCTTCCTCGCCGACGACCAGGGAAATGCCGCTTTGAACTGCGTCCCGAAAGCCGCTCTTCGAAATTCGCACCTCATACTTGCCAACCGGCAGCGCAAGCACCAGATACCTGCCGGCATCATCGGTGCTGGTTGTCCTGACCACCGCGGTCTCCAGGTTCTTGACTTGCACGCTCGCCTGGGCGACAGGCGCACCCGACGCATCCATTACCACCCCCCGGATACTCGCCGTAACTTGCGCTAGCGCAACAGGCAACAGGAGCGTCAGCGCAAGCAGTGGCAGCAGCAACCATCGAACAATCAGTGATTTCGGGGAATCCATGGCGCAATGATGAATCAAGCGGGACTCGGGTGTTGTGATTTTGAGAGCGTGTATGAACATGAAGGAATCCCCCCATCGGCAGGTCGCGCCCTATCCAGTTCGGCTGGTTCGGGCAGGTAAATAATTCAATACACTTCATATCGTTATGTCAAACCGACTTAATACGGATAGGGAATGGGTGAATTTGGGTGGTTCCGGAGAAGCAAATCGTCCAAGCAGATCTCCCCGCAACGAGGCATCGTGCGGAGACTGCAAGTTCAACGGAATCCCAAGGCAACTTCCTGCAGAGCAGGAAGCCGCGGGATGTTTCACAGAATTTGCACAAGCCGGGCAGGAGATCGAAAGCGGGCCTAATTATTGGGGATTCAATGGTGCCGGCGGGGGGAATCGAACCCACGGCCTAGGGATTATGAGACCCTCGCTCTACCACTGAGCTACGCCGGCTAAAACGCAATTCTTTATGCTACGAATGAACCGCTGAAAGTGTCAAGTTGTGGGTGCGTGCCGAGATGGCGCCTTGGATCTGGGATTCAGGAAGTTTGGGATTTGCTTGCCGTAGGGCAGAGGCTGCAGGATCCGCGTCTTTTCGCGGTATTACCTGGAAACAGGCGGAGCGCACCCGGTCCCCGATAGTACTTTGGTACCATCCAACTTGGCACTTCGGTACCGTTGCTGCTATGCGTTTTGGAACACTACACTCCCTCCTGTCGGAAGCAGCCTCCTCTCTCGCTTGGCGAAAGCTAGGCGAAAGTGGCAGGGGGTGTTCCGTTGACGGTTTTGCACAGGGCCATGGTGTGCCGTACTTGACACTATCCTATTAAAGGGTAGAGTGTCTCCGTTCGTATTCCCGCTCTCGGAGGCACTAAATGTCACGTAAACTTGGCGCATTGGCTCTTGCTTTGGGCATTCTTGTTGGCGCAATGGAACTGAAGACCTTGGTCACGGCTCATGGCAAGTCTGCCGTTATCATGGCCAACGGCGTTTCGCCTGTTCCCAAGCTGCCACCGTCATCGAATTAATACGGCCGGTTTGCTGTTGAAGTCCTGATTCCCTGACCGGCCAGATTGTGCGAGGGAAATGCCTGGCGGAATCGCACTGGCTATCTGGATTGTGGGAATGGGCGCAGGGGTGTGTTTTGTTACTTGCTCTGTGCTTCGCGCCTCTTTCCTTAAATATTTCTTTTTGAATCTGTATGTAATCTTGGCCCTGTTTGCCGACCTTCTCCGCCAATTCGTTCTTCGTAATTGCGGGCTGCAGTCGCCGGAATACATTTATACCTACTATTATACGGATTGTTTGCTGACGATCGCCCTGTTCGTCGCGGTGATAAATCTTGCGTCCCACGTTTTCGCTGAATTGAACCTGGCTCGTTATGTTCGATTCGTGGCAGTGTTGCTGCTTCTCGGTACGGCCGGATTTACATACGCCGTCGTTGTGCAATCCACGGAACGCCTCGCCACTAAATTTGCGGCTGAACTCTCCCAGAACCTCTATTTTGTTGGGCTTGTGCTGACTTATCTGCTATGGGGTGCCGTCCTCAAATTGCGTGAGACGCGCACGCGCCTCGTGCAGATGGTTCTCTCGCTGGGTCTTTACTTCAGCGCCTATGCGGGGAGCTACGCCCTGCTCAATATGGCGCCTAACTCCGAAATCGTCCAGTATCTTGGTCCGCTTCTGGGCTGCTTCCTGCCTGTCTCCTGGGCGCTGACAATTATTCGCCATTCTGAAAACGCTCGCCTGACGCCAGCTCAGCTCGTGGCGGTGCCCCGATGATGGCCGCCTTCATTCTCGCTTTCTCGCTTTTGACCTTACTGATGTTCTTTGTCTCCTACTGCAGGTCGCTGACGGCATCTTCCATGCACACGTCTATCAGCGAAGACGTGCGAGACGTTACCGGAATTCAGACTCGCGCCGCCGGCCGCGACTATGCGCGCGTCATGCAGATTCTCCAGCTCTGCCCGGATCGCCCGGAGGACCGCGCGAGACTGCAGATTGTCGGGGCTTACTACTCGTTTCTGAATCTTCTTGATCAGGGCTTTGCCAAAATGTTCCCAGCGGTGCGCGCCTGGGCCGAAGAGGAGCGCGCTGGTTGCGCCCATTTTGCGGCTGTAGCCCTCGGCCGCCGGATCGCCTTGAACCGCGAAATGCTCGCCCAACAAGTCGAACTCTAGCAATCACCTGCTTACTCTTTAGCTCCATCCCCTGATTTCCCACCTATTATCTGCTCGACGGTAATGCTATGCTTTGGGTCTCTGCTCCTCACCGGAGTATGAGCGTCCGCAGCGCAAAAACTACCGGTGAATACAATATGCTCGCAGTGTGGCGCGGTGCTCTCTTCCGGAGAGCGCGCCTGTCATTTTTGTGATCATCCAGATATCTCTTCCCAGGCGGAATCTCCTGCCTCCACGCAGGGCAATCTCGCTTTGCGTCCGTCTGGTGAAGAGGAATGGCGCGGGGAGCTAAACCAGCGCCTTCAGTCTTACCGTGCGCGTCGCAAAAAGGCCTTCCCCAACGAAGCGCAGACGGAGCTTCCGTTTGAGCGTCACCGGCCGGAAGCCGCGTTGGCTGTGCAGACGGAAGAGCCGCAAACCCTGTCTCCCGATCCCCGTGATGATTTCGCGTTTACCATCGCCATCGGCCGGCCGCCTCAGAACGCCGAGCCGGACGACGCCCGCCTTCTGATTGACGTCTCGTTGCCGCCCTTAGCCGATGAACAGGAAGAAACTCCAGAAGCTCCCGAGGCGCCGCCTTCGGACCTCTACCCGGTGGCCACGTTGCTGGAGCGCCGCCGCGCCGCAATGATTGATGCGGCGTGCTTGGCCTTCGCCTATGGAGGGTTCCTGGCTCTCTTTGGCTCCCTGGGCGGACAATTTACGTTCAGCAAATTGAGCGCGGTTGTCTGCTTTTCTACCTTCGCCTTCGTTTACGTGCAATACTTCGGCCTCTTCACAATTTTCGGCGGCACCACACCGGGAATGATGGTTCGCGGTTTGCAGGTCGCAAGCTTCACCGGCGACTCGCCCTCCGCACAACAACTCTTCTGGCGCACCGCGGGCTACATGATTTCCGCGGGCACGTTCTTCCTCGGATTCTGCTGGGCCCTCTGGGATGAGGATGGCATGACCTGGCACGACCGGCTCTCGCGCACGTATCTGGCGGTTCCGGAAACCTTCGCCGACGCGGAAATTTCCCACGCTTCGCCGGTTCGCTAAGGCGAAAAAAACGGGCGCTGGTTTAGGCGGAATTTCAGCCGAATTGCGGGCTTCGGCGAAGCTCTACTTCTTGACTACTTTTTCGTCCGAAGCGATTTTTCCGTCCCGGATAAAAATCACGCGATGCGCGTGCTGGGCGATGTCCATTTCGTGAGTCACCAGAATAATGGTGTTCCCCTGCCCGTGCAGGTTTGCGAACAAATGCATGATTTCCTCGCCGGTTTTCGAATCCAGGTTCCCGGTCGGTTCGTCGGCAAGCACGATCGAAGGATTGTTCACCAGCGCCCGGGCAATCGCCACACGCTGCCTCTGCCCGCCCGAAAGTTCATTCGGCTTGTGGTGCATCCGCGGCACCAGGTCCACGCGTTCCAGCGCTTTTTTCGCCCGCTCGATGCGCTCTTCAGCCGGCGTGCCGTTATAGATCAGTGGCAGCTCCACGTTGTGCAGCGCGGTCGCACGCGGCAACAGGTTGAAGGTCTGGAACACAAACCCGATTTCCTTGTTCCGGATGTAGGCCAGTTCGTCGTCGTCCAGGTCGCTCACCAGGCGCCCCGCCAGCCAGTAGCGCCCGGAACTCGGTGAATCCAGGCACCCGATCAGGTTCATCAGCGTGGACTTGCCGGAGCCCGATGGTCCCATGATGGCCACGTACTCGCCCTTACGAATTTCCACGTCAATCCCGCGCAGCGCATGGACCTCTTCAGCGCCCATCTGATACACCTTCGCCAGCGCCTCGGTGCGAATTACGATGCCGCCGTCCACCAGATCTTGCCGGTATGATTCCGATGCTGTGATCTCCGCAGGCATCCGCTTCTCCCTGTTCCCAGCCGAACTTACTCTTTTTCTTCAATCTTCTTTGGCGCCGTATTGTCCACTTTGATCGCCGCTTCAGGTTTCAGTGTGCGCAGCGCCTTATAGCTTCCGACCACGATTTCGTCGCCCGGCTGCAATCCCTTCGTAATCTCAATGTCGGTCACACCGGAGATCCCGGTTTCCACGGGGCGGAAGTTCGCTTTCTTGCCGTTGACTACAAAGATTCCCTGGATTTCATCCTTCTTCGGATCGCCTGTGGTCACCGGCGCCGGCGCGGCCAGCGTAACGTTGCTGTCCTTCTTTCCGTTCTTTGCCGCTTCGTCCAGATCCTTGCGCGAGCGCACCGCCAGCGCCTGGATCGGAATCGCAATCACGCCCTTCTTTTCCGCGGTCCTGATTTTTGCCGTCGTAGAAAGGCCGGGCCGCAAATTTTCCGGAGGGCTCTCCAGCGTCACCACCACCTTAAAGTCCTTCGCTTCCTGGTTGCTGGTCGTAGTCTGTGTCGTCGCCAGGCCGGAGCTTCGCAGAACCGCCTGCGAACCAATTTCCGTTACTTTGCCTTTGAACACTTTGCCCGGAATCGCGTCAATCGTCACTTCCGCTTCCTGGCCAATTTTGACGTTCACGATATCGGTCTCGTCCACTTTTACTTCTGAAGTCACGATGGACATGTCCGAAAGCGTCATCAAAAAACTTCCCGTGGCATTCTGAATTCCCGGGACCACGTATTCGCCCAGGCGAACCGGCAGGTAGCTCACGATCCCATTGATGGGCGAAAAATAAGTCGTCTTCTGCAGCACGTCCTTCGTGCGTACCAGCACGGCTTTGCTCTGGTCGAGTTGCGAGCGTACCTGCTCCAGTTGCGCCTTCTGCATCTGCATCCGGGCCCGGGACGCATCAACGGCGGCCACCGCCGCGTCGTACGCTGTCTTTCTCTGATCGAAATCCTGCTTGGGAATCAGCCCGTCTTTCACGAGCCCTTGGCCGCGGTCGTAATCCAGTTTGGCTTTTTCCAGGTTGGCCTGCTGCTGGATCAAATCCGCTCTTGCCGCCGTGAAGCTGGAATCTGCCACCTGCACGCCGGACTGATTCGAATTGATCGCTGCCGACTGCGCCTGTACATCCGCGTTGGCCTGCACGTTTTCCTGCAGCAGCAACCGGTCGCCCTTCTTGATGTGGTCGCCCTCTTTCACCAGAATTTCTGTAATCCGCCCAAAGCCTTGCGCGGTGATGTTGGTGTACGTTGTCGGCTTCACCTCGCCAGAGGCGGTCACCTGGGAGACCAGCGAGTCCACTTTCGTCACTTTCGCGGTCTGCACCGTCACTACGCCCTTATTCGCCTGGTTGATGCTGAACAACACGATCCCGCCCAGTACGGCCACGCCGCCAAGGCCCACCCCGACCTTTTGCCAAGTCTTCATGATGCTTTACCTTTCACTGTTCCGCTGCGAACCACTCGCGCGGAGGGACACTGCCGACTCGCAAATTTCTCGCTTGCCTACCACTAATACGGTTTAAGGAGCCCAAATGTTTCGTGGTTAGGCCGCGGTTCAAATCGCACTTCAGGCGGGGAAGCTCAACCTCGGATTGCTCGCTGTTACGCCTTCCTACCAGAGCCCTTCGTGCCCCTATTCTATTTTGAAGCCCAGCAAAAGAAAAGACTTGAGTGCGCTCTCCTGCTTGCGTGAGGGGCCGACCCCACCTTATCTGATTAGACGCCGGCACTTCTGTTTTGGTCGTTCCACCTTCAGCTCAAATTCCTGATACCCCGGCTCAAGGTCTGCCCCTGGAAAGAGCTGCGTTCGTCTATTTGCCCTGTCGCGGCGTATAATTTCCCCCGCGGCCCAAATTATTGAATGAGCATTCCCTCTCAATACGCGGACGAAAACCAATTGGCTGAGCCTTCGTTTGGCTTGGAGGCGTCGCCTTGCGAATGATTGGGTTTCTCCCCTCCTTTCGGTTTTCGCGCAACCCTGGACTCACGCTCGTGGCCTTCATCGGCGTTCTTTGCCTGGCAGTCGTGGTGGCTCAACTTGTCCTGGAAGACGACATCAGCACCCTGGTCATGGCCGGGTTGGTCTTTGTCGGCCTAGGCATTGTGGTTGCCATTCTCAATGATTGGCGCCGTGGCGTATATCTTCTGCTCGGGTGGGTTCTTTTTGAGGACCTGTTCCGCAAATACCTTGGCAACAACATGGCCGTTTTTTTTGCCAAGGATATTCTCGCGATTGTGCTGTACATCTCTTTCATCGCTGCCAGGCGTAATCGGCCGGTAAAAAGCTTCAGACCGCCTTTCCTTGTCCCCCTGCTGATATTCATCTGGTTCGGCGTCATCCAGATGTTCAATCCGAACTCCACCAGCATTTTCTACGGCCTTTTGGGAATGAAAGTTTATTTTCTCTATGTCCCCTTGATGTTTATTGGCTACGCGCTGATCGAATCGGAAGAGGACCTACAACGCTTTCTCACTTACAACACATGGCTTATCCTGGCTGTGGTTGGTCTGGGGATTGCGCAGTCGATTATCGGACCAAAATTTCTGAATCCGATCGTCCTCCAGGATGACATCCGGGAGTTGAGCACGTTATACAGGACATCTCCGATTACCGGCCTGACGGCATATCGCCCTACTTCCGTATTCGTCAGCCACGGCCGCTTCGCCAATTTCTTGATCGTTTGCTGGCTGAGTGCCCTCGGGTTTGCAGGGTACTTGTTGTTGCGAACCCGGCGCGGGCGCAATTTGGCGTTCATTTGCCTGGGGGTGATTGCCGTCGGCTCCCTCATGAGTGCCTCGCGTGGCGTTTTCATGTGGAATGCGGGGAATGCAATGGTCGTCACCGCCGGCTTCCTCTGGGGTGCTCCTTGGCGCCAGGGGGAGACTCGCCGTGTACTCCGCACTATCCAGCGTGCGCTTCTAGCTGTCGGGCTGGCACTGCTTGCCATGATGACTTACTTTCCTGACCAGGTCGCATCCCGCTTGGCGATCTATTCTGAAACGTTATCGCCCGATAGCCCCACAAGCGAACTTGCCTTCCGGGCCCGCGATTATCCGCTAAAGAATTTCATGATGGCCTTTGATCACCCCCATTGGGCGACAGGTTATGGCCTTGGCACATGTACGCTTGGCACCCAATACGTAGTGCGCATCATGCATGCTACGCGTATGGGAATCGGCGTTGAAAACGGATACGGCCAATTGGTTGTCGAACTCGGCATAGCAGGTCTGATCCTCTGGATTATCCTTAGCGTCGCCATTGCTCTCTCGGCATGGAAGATTGTCAGGCGTCTGCGGGGGACTCCCTGGTTTCCCCTCGGCTTCGTCATTTTTTGGTATGCCTTTACTCTGCTAATTCCCATGAGTTACATCGCATTTATCAACTATCAGGACTATGTAATGAACGCCTATCTTTGGCTCCTGTTGGGCATACTTTTCCGGTTGCCGGATCTTGCGCGCAAAACCGTGGAGCTGGACGCTGCCCCAATGCTCGCGGCCGAGCCCAGGCAGGCTTGAATTGCGCATCGCGGTCGTGTCGCCCTTCCTGGACCGTCAGCACGGCACGGAGCGGTGTATTGTCGAGCAGGTCGAGCATTTCCTCCGGCAACGCGGCTGCGAAATACATATTTATTCCCAATCGATCCGTGATCTCGAAACTGTTCGTTACAAAGGATCCTCTTCGCCCCCGTCGCCTGGAAAAGCAATCTGGCACCGGATCCCGGCCTTGCCGGGCCCTCATCTGCTGAATTTTCTGTGGTGGTACTTCGCCAACCAGGCCGTTCGCCGGTATCAAGAAAAGTTTCGCGGGCTTCGCTTCGATCTGGTTTTTTCGCCCGGAATCAATTGCAGCGATGCGGACGCCATCGTGGTTCACATCGTTTTTCAGGAATTCTACCGGCTGGTGCATCTTGATTTGCGGCTGCCTGACGCCCCAGTGTCCAGTTGGCCTATCCTGCTCCACCGTGTTTTGTACTACCGGCTGATCATGGCCCTTGAAAACCGCATCTATCGCAATCCCCGGGTTGCACTGGCGGCCGTCTCCCAGCTCACCGCGCGGGAACTTACCGCGCATTTTGCCCGGCCGGATGTCACCGTCATTCCCAATGCCGTCGATCTAGCGCGCTTCAGCCTGCCCGAACGCCTTCGCCGGCGCGATCAATCCCGCAATATTCTACAAATTCCGGATACCGAATTTGTTCTGCTTCTCATCGGCAACGATTGGAAAAAGAAGGGCCTGACGCCTCTCTTGAACGCGATGGCCGCGATACGACACCTTCCCCTTTGCCTGCTCGTCGTCGGCCGTGACGACCGTGCTCCTTTCCTGCAACAGATTCAACGCCTGCATCTCAACGGCCGTGTATTTTTCCTGGAACCGTCTTCTGACATCATGAACTTCTATGCCGCGGCGGACGTTTACACCGGACCCTCGCTGCACGATTCCTTTGCCTTGCCCCCCATCGAAGCCATGGCCAGTGGTCTTCCGGTGATCACCAGCGTCACTAACGGAGGGTCGCAGATCATCACCGAGGGCATCGACGGTTTTGTCTTAGGCGACGCGTCGGACAGCATTGCGCTTTCCCGAGTCATTTCCCGTCTTTACGAACAGCCTGAATTGCGGCGCTCGGTTGGCGAAAAGGCCGCTCTCACCGTAAAATCCTACAACTGGCAAAGAAATGCTGAGGAGACATTCGAATTCCTTCTCGAAGCACTTCGTCGAAAGGCAGCGGAATGAAAGTTCTAGGGCGTTGGAGAGAAGCCCAAAGTGCGGAAAGTGAGTTTTGGACTGGCCTTTCCGGGTCCACCGTTCGGCAAATCTTGCAACGGAACGAATCCGCTGCAGCGGTTCTTCACTCCTGGGTTTCGGAGTTTCCATCGCCGGCGATGGAAATTGGAATCGGCGGACTGGGAGTCGGTCTGTTGGGCTTTCTCCCCGATATCCCGATTCGCATTGGTGTTGACCCGCTGCCGTTGGTGTACCCCTCTTGCGGGGAGGAGTTGCAAAAAGAAATTCAATCGCGCCGGGACGCATTGCACTTTGTCCGTTCCTCAGGGGAGGCTCTGCCGTTTCAAGATGGCTGTGCGGGCCTCGCCGTCTGTTTCAATGTTCTCGACCACGTAAACAATGCGCCTCAAGTGGTCGGCGAGATCTTCCGGATTCTCCGTCCCGGTGGCCTGTTTTTTCTAGGTGTAGATACATTTTCGTATCTGGGATTGGCCAAGTGGTACTTCTGGACCAAACCACTTCACGCCAACGAGATTCTCGTGCGCGCTCATCCTTACCGTTTCTTGGAGTTTCAGGTCAAAAGGATGTGCTGCGCGGCTGGCTTCGAATTGGCGCAGACGGCACCTCGTGGGCCCGTCGACCTCCTGTTCGGCCACAGCCTACTCACTCCATTTCTGTTCAGAAAACCTTTCAAAGTTAGTGTTGAAGTGAAGCCCTGAGCGGTCCCCGTCCCAAAGTCGCTGCGCGCGTCGCATTCATCGTAAATTCCAGCGTCTCTTTCGGGATGCTGGTCACAAACGGGCCGATCAACCAACCCAATCCCGCAGGAATATCGCGTGTCAGCGTCACCGCCTCATTCTGCACGTAAACGCCGCCGTCACGTTCCTCCATGCGCCACCACGTCTCCATCTCCCACATATATCCATTATCTTCGTCTGGAGACTTCTCTTTTTCCTCTTTCGTGTCCGGGTTCGCCACTTCGCGGATTCGCAGCGCGGAACTCCGGCTGTGCTCTCGCGTCGCTGAATCGCGGAAATACATCACATCCTGTTCCGTATTCAAGACCACGGTCACGATCTTCCTTCGCCGGAATCTCATATACACCCGGAAGTGATCGCCCTCACGCGATTCGATCCTTGCGCTCTCCACATCCGGCGCATAGTAGACGGAGTGTTTGTTGTAATCCTGCAAAACGCCAAGAACCTGGTCCAGCTTCACGCCGGGAATGAAGACCATTCCTTCCCAGTCGTGAATCATCCCGCCCGGGACTTTTGTCGCGCCCTCTCCGTCCTCGTTCCCCACGTGCCGCAGCTCCACACTGCCCCGCTTCAACCTCTCGTAACAGCGCATTCTCTCTTGTTCCGGCAATTCGTCAATCCAGAGAAACGCCCCCGCACTCAATCCCCCTTGGTTGCGTGCCTCAACCTTGGCCACATAATCCCGATAACCCCGCAGCGTTCCCTTTTGAGCCTCTGGGATGCCGGCCGATGCGTCGCTCGTCCATCCCACCAACGTCTGTGGACACAGAACTAACAACGCCAGCAGATACCCCCACCTGCCAGCCGAACCCTGCACCTGTCTGCTTTTCCTTGAACCCACGGGCTCTCCCACCAGGAATTTTCGCCCTTTTTGGGCACTTTAGCGAGGCACCTCGTTAGAGATGCACGAGCATCTCCGAAGTTATCAGATCTCAGGAAAGCAGGGAGTCTCGCGTGGCGGGAAGTAGTGGTGGGTTGGGTAGCTCGCACACGGCCCCTTGCGGAACCGCTGTCCCCGCGCGGCCCCCAACCCATCGTTTGAATAGGTTAGGGGTGTCCTCCATTTCCAACAATGGCCCAATGGCTCCACTTGCCGCGGTACCTGGGTCTTAGTACTGAAGCCCTACTCACCGTAACCAGGAGGTATCTATCGGAAGCGTAAGAAACTAAACACGTTAGTTCGCTTTTAACCCTGTGAGATGACAGGCCAACGCACCATTTTCACTGCTTTTTCTGAGTTGTGTGCTTTGCTGCTGTTGCGGTATTTCCGTTCAGCAAAATCAGCGTCTTTTCCTTCGTTTGGTTCTTGCCCAGCGGAATGTTGCGCTCCCAATCGGAGTACGCCCCGTTCCGTGAAGCCCGCAGGTCATAGCTTTCCTGTTTCAACCCGGTGATGAAAAACCTGCCCTTCGCATCCGTGTGCACGGCGCGCGGCTTCGACCCGCTTGATGTTTCGCAGGTCACGCTGGCATTCACAACCGGCCTCCCGTTGGAATCAAGAACGGTTCCGGTTATCGTCGCTCCCGTTTTTTTGGGGCTTTGCGCATTCACGTTCTGCGCAAAAAGGAAAGCCGCGCCGGATAGCAGAAATAGAATCAGCTTGCGTTTCATGAGGCACACACTCCTGTGCGAGCCATTTCAGTGTAGTGCTTTTCCGCAATCTGTTGTCGTTCACTTGCCCGCGTGTGACGCAGTTCGCAACTGGCTGGCCGTACAGCAGCCAGCCCGGCACTTTCTGCTTCTAATCCGAATTGCTTGGGCTCTGCGGGCTTCAGCGAAGCTTCAGATCGATCGCGTAGACGTCCACGTCGCCGTGGTCAACCGTAATGTATATGGATCCATCGGGGCTCAATCCAGTGAAGATGCACCGCGCTGCGCCGGAACTCAACAAATCGCCGAAACGCGTAACCCGTTCCGCCTCGCGCGTCGCCATCGGCACACGAAACACAGACTCTTCTACCTCGTCCGTATCCTGGAAATACAGCGCATCCCCTCCCGGAGACCAGCGCAACGTCGATGGAAAATTCGCTTCGGCAAGGACGCTCCACTTCAACAATTTGCAGTCGTACAGGAAGATCTGTTTTTTCTTCGGATTCAATGCGGCGATGTATCGTCCATCCGCCGACCAGCGCGGCTCAATCAGTCCTTCCGACCCGGCAATCGTGGAAAGGTGCCCCGATTCCAGGTCCAGGATCCGGATCGTGGATTCGCCTCCCGTGGCCGTGTCCTGCACGTCCAGCACAATCTGCCTGCCATCTGTACGCCAGTCTCCCGAAACGGAAGCCCATCCGTTATCCGTCGGCAATACCGTCTTCGGCAAACCGCCTTGAGCGGACACCACATAGAGCCTTGGCTGTTTGTCCAGCAGAAAACCCGTGAACAATATTTGCTTCTGGTCCGGGGACCAGTGCGGCGCAAACGCTCCTGTCGCTCCGGCCATCAACTGCAAGCGGTTGCTTCCGTCGATCCGGCTCTTCCACAACGTGCCGTTTTCCCGCGCGGCGTATACCACCCACTGCCCATCCAGCGAAAAATCCATGTCCGTGGCGCCGGATTCGGCCAGCATGGCAGTTTTCGTCAATGTTTTGGGTTCGATTCGCAGCAGTTGATATTCGTTGTGCGAACCGATGGCAAATATCCGTGATCCGTCTGGAGTTGCCGTCGGATGATCAAACGCAATCGGTCCCTTCGTCAATTGAATCGGATCCCCACTGCGTGAACCGAACCATCCGTGCTTCTCTTCCATCAGCCACAGGTTGGCCTGCGTATCCACTGCCAGGTTCGCGCGCAAATCCTGGCCTGTCGAAAACGCAAAGTACTTGCCACCTGCCAGCCACGTGCCGCTCCCTTCGTGCGGTCCGCCTTCTTCGCCGGGCAATACGCGTCGCAGAGATTTTCCATCGATCCCGATCTCCCACATCGAATCGGTCCCTTCCACCAGATTGCTCTGCGTAAAACGGAGTCTCTTCCCATCGGGCGACCATAGCAGCGAATGGGGCGCCAGTTTAAACCGCGCCACCTCCCGCGCTTCGCTCCCCTGCGTGTCGGTGATCAGGATAATTTCGCCCCGCACAAACCCGATCATGTCCCCTTTTGGCGACCACACAGCCTCTTTCGCCATCACATCGCCCACGCGTCTTGGCGCTCCGCCCTGCACCGGCCAGAACCATAAGGCAGTCTCTTCGCCCTCGTGCGTAAATTGTCCAATCAGGAATTGCGTGTGGTCAGGCGACAAATCAAAAATACGAGTGTTGTCAAAAGGTGTGGGCGTCCGCTGAATGTTTCCGCCCTCCACCGAAGTCTGCATCAGGTTCCAGCCCGTCACATCCCGCACCACGAAATAGATCCGGCTTCCATCGGTGACCAGCTTTCCCCACGGATCCACTTGCCCGGTATGCGTCAGTTGGCTTACCGACAGCACCTTCGGTTCGGGTCGCGGCCAAATTTCAAAAAGTAGCAGAGCCAGCAGTCCCGCTGCCAGCAGTGAGATTTGCCACCATGCTGGTACCTTCCAAAGACCTCGCGCCTCACCCTCTGTCGGTTTTTGTTCCGGTTTCGGGCCGCCCCCGTCCAGAGGCAGTTCCACAGTTTCCCGATCATCCTCCGTTTCGATCCGGATCGCCGTCATTAGCGGCGATGCATCCAGCTCTATGGTCTCCACTGGCGCTATGAACCGGTACCCGCGTCTCGGGACGGTCTCAATAAACACAGGATTTTCGGCATTGTCATTCAGCGCTGCCCGGAGTTTCATCAGCGCCGTGTTTAGGCTGCCGTCGAACTCTACAAAAGTTCCCTCGGGCCAAATTCTTTTCCGCAATTCATCGCGCGACAGAACTTCACCCGGCGTCTCCAGTAGCAATGCCAGTATTCGAAAGGGCTGTTCCTGCAGCTTGACGGGAGTCCCCTGACGGCTCAAAGTCCCCCGTTCTAAGTCGACTTCAAATAATCCAAACCGATAAAGTCGGCGATTCTGTTGTGCAGTTGTTTCCACTGAGTGTCCAGGAGCCTCCGTTGTGGGTGATATTACACCAAAACACCAGTTGACAGGTAGCCATATCTTTCTAAGAATCCAAGAGTTAATGGTTCATAAATGAAACAGCCGAAGTTCGTTTGACGTCTCGCTTTCGCTTTCCCATTCTTGGGCCTAGCACCACCCGCTAGGCTTCGGTCCCACATACCGAGACTAGCGGTCCCACAGAGGAGGGTCGCTCCACCGTAGCGAACTAACCCTCAATCTCTGAACCAAGGGACTGTCCGCGTCCTGTGTCCTCCGTCAAGAAGTTCTGGGCACGGACGCGGCTATCCCAAACTCCCACAATCTTAAATACTTCCACACGGATCCCTTAGTTCCACCCGGAAGGACTCCCTGGATGCACAATTTGCGTACCGGTACCTACTCATTCCATTCCCGGAATCTCTTCTATCTCATTTCTTTTCTTCTCACTTCGCGTGTTTGGGATTACGCCTCTTTTGGCATCCTTCGTGCGTCCTTACTCCTTCCCAGTAGAATTCCATGATCTTGGAGGCGCACTTCATCATGCGTTTTCGCACTGCAGTTTCCATCGCCACGTTCTTCATGCTGTGCTTTGCGATCTCCGTTTGGGCAGCCCCTGTTCCCGCGGAACCCGGACCTGTGCCCAATACCCGAGAACCCTTTTTCGCGTCCGGGATAATTACCAAACTCAGTGGCTCTCAATTTATGCTTTCGCTTAACCATAACCAGGAAATCGGCAACCTTGAATTCCGTCTCGAGGCTAATACCAGGATGGAAGGCAAACTCGCTGTCGGATCTCGGACCACCGTGGAGTACCGTGCCGAAGGCCGGCAACTCGTCGCCACCCACGTCGTTGTGCTGCCCGCCTCTGGTATTCATCTGCAGTAGTTAGTACGATCTATCAGCGCAATGGCCTTGCTCTTTGAACGCAAGACTTCGGCATGGGGCACCCGGCCCGCTCCGTATCTTCCCAGCGTCTTTGCTGGAGCCATTCGAGTGCCGCTCGTCGCAGCCTGGCTCCCGCCTTGCACTTTGTACTTCGCGGGAAACTTTCCTCAGGCTCAGGAGGAACGGATTTGCGAAGGACTCTCAATCTCGTCCTGCCGTTAGCCATCAGCGTGGCGTGTGTGGCTCTGTGCTACACGGTTCTTCAGATCCGCACTGAACGCAGGAACCTGCGAAGCGAATTGACCCGCCGCTCCGCCATCGTCGCCGAAAACATCGCGGAGACGATCGAGTCCTCGCGTGACAAGGTCACCTCAAAAAACCTGAGCCATCTCCTGTATCGTTATGTACCTCGCGAGAGCCTCAGCGGAATCGCGGTTTACGATCCTTCCGGTGCCGTCCGCGCCATCACTCCCGGACTCCCCGTGCGATTTGACCAGCCGCCTCCCGAAGCGCTTCGCGCCGAAAAGAGCGGCGCTCCCGCCAGTGATTTTGTCACCGCCGACGGATCCACGCTGAATATCTATTCGCTTCCCGTCCTTCAGGGTGGAGAACTTCTCGGCATCGTCGTGGTTGTCTCCGACGCCGCTTATATTCAGTCGCGCTTGATGCGCACTCTGCGTGCGTCCTCCTTCACCGCGCTGGTCCAAACGCTTTTCATCACTTCCCTCGCCTTCATCCTCGTGCGCTGGAATTTTATCTCGCCTCTCGCGAACACCGCCCACTGGCTGCGCACGCTCCGCTCCGGCGTGCCGGATAGCTCCCGCGTACTCCCCAAAGATGAAATGTTCGAACAGATTCATACCGAAGCGCGCCACCTCGCCCAGGATCTGAGTTTTGCCCGCGCCGCCGCCCAGGAAGAGGCCCAGTTGCGCGAATCCCAGTCCTCCCTCTGGACCCCCGACCGCCTCCGTGTCAGTCTCCAGAGCAAGTTGCAAGACAACTCGCTCTACGTCGTTTCCAATCGGGAACCCTACATGCACGTCTTCAGCGAGCGCGACCACTCCATCCAGATGCTCATCCCCGCCAGCGGCGTCGTCACGGCTCTCGAACCGGTTCTCGACGCTTGTCACGGCACCTGGATCGCCAACGGTTCCGGCAACGCCGACCGTGAAGTCGTCGACGCCTATGACCACCTGCGAGTTCCTCCCTCGCGTCCCACTTACACCCTCCGGCGCGTCTGGCTCACTGCCGAGGAAGATCGCGGTTACTACGAAGGCTTCTCCAACGAAGGCCTCTGGCCACTTTGCCACATCGCCCATACGCGCCCCATCTTCCGCCCGGAAGACTGGAGCGAATACCAACGCATCAACCAGCGCTTCGCCGATGCCGTCTTGCAGGAAATGAAAGATGTGGCTTCGCCCGTGGTGCTCGCCCAGGACTACCACTTCGCACTGCTTCCGCGAATGATCAAGGAAGCTCGCCCCGATGCGCGCGTTGCCATTTTCTGGCACATCCCCTGGCCCAATCCGGAAGTTTTTGGAATCTGTCCCTGGCAATCCGAACTGCTTGATGGTTTGCTTGGCGCCGATCTTATCGGCTTTCACATTCGCACTCACTGCAGCAACTTTCTCGCCACCGTGGATCGCGCTCTCGAAGCCCTCACCGATTGGGACCGTTTCGAAATTTATCGTCAGGGCCGCGTAACTCGCGTGCGCCCTTACCCCATCAGCGTTGCAGCGCCTTTGAACGGGGAGACGCCGCATCCACATCGTTCCTCGGGTGAAGAGCGCGCCGCTCTTTGCGAAGAACTCGGCATCGAAGCCTCGCTGCTCGGCGTCGGCGTGGATCGCGTGGATTACACCAAAGGCATTCTCGAGCGGTTTCGCGGCGTCGAGCGCTTCCTCGAAAATTATCCCGCCTACCTTCAACGGTTCAGTTTCGTCCAGATCGGCGCTCCCAGCCGCACCGACATCCCGCGCTACCGGCAATTTCTCGAGGAAGTGGGCGTTGAAGCCAACCGCATCAACGAGCGTTTTCAATCCGGGCGCTGGAAACCGATTGTCTTCCTCCAACGGCACCACTCACACGAAGAGATCGGCCGCTTTTATCGCGCGGCCTCCGTCTGCCTGGTCACATCTCTCCACGACGGAATGAATCTGGTAGCCAAGGAATTCATCTCCGCCCGGGAAGACAATCGCGGAGCCCTCATTTTGAGTAGTTTCACCGGCGCCGCGCAGGAGCTTCGCGATGCCCTGCTCGTCAATCCCTACGACGTGGACCAGCTTGCCCGTTCCATTCACCAGGCCCTGGAAATGACGGAAGAGCAGCAGGAAGAAATGATGTCACGAATGCGCAAAATCGTTTTGGAAAACAATGTCTACCGCTGGGCCGCCAATCTCATTTCCGACCTGAGCGAAATCCGCGTCCAGAGCCCGGAACGTCATTTGTCCGCGCACGCTCGATGACCATTCCCCGCACGCTTCCGTCTACCGCAGCTCCCCGGGTTCAATCCCTTCTTTCTTCGCCTGGTTCTCCAGATCCTCGATATTCCCGAGCAGCTGCTTCTTTTTCTCTTCCAGCTGCTTCACCTGCACATCCGTAGGCACCATGCTGTAGCCGCGGTTCGGATTGATACCTCCGCTCGGGCTGCTGTCCTCTGCCTTGAAATTCTTAAATTCAGCAATTCGCCGGTCCACCGCTTCAATCTTTTTCTGCAGCTCGGCAATCGCGGCGCGATATCGCAGGATTTTGCCGCGTCGCACATCAGCCGCAACGCTGCTTCCATTCTGCCTCGGCTGTGGCTGGCGTTCCGCCGGCCGATCCGCCCCGACAACCGAAACCGTTCCCTGCAGGCTTCCGACCTCATCGTTCGTCCAAACTTTTTTGGTTTTCTCGTTCTTGCCGGGGGCTGGAGCAGCCGGTCCGCCGGCTGTCGAGCTGGATTGTTGGGTTGACGCGGGCGGAGTCGCCGGCTGCCCGCCTTGCGAGCAGCAGAGCGCCGGCAGAATGCCGCTTACGAGGAGAAGGGCTGAACTTCGACGGAGCATAACACCTCCGGTCCGGCTGCATGGACCAGGTGCGATCTAGCTTATTTTACCAATCGCGTTTTCACGGGTCCGCCCGATTTTCCCCCAACTTGTTCAGTTCGCCACGCACCGCTTCCACCGCTTCGCTCGGCGGGCCCACTCTTCTGTACTGCGTGTAAAACGCGCGTTCGTGGATCGAAAACGGCACCACGAATTTCCGCCCGTCAAAATCGTATTGTTGGTACGTCGGCAGCCACACTCCCGGCGCCATTTCGTATCTCTCCTGCATGAAATAGCTGCCTCGATAAACCTTCGCCAGAAACAGCGCAAGCGTAATGTCTTCGGTAACCTCGCCTTCGATCTTCGCCAGCTCCGAAGTTTCCTTGTCGATCCACAGCGTGCCCCGCACCTTGCTGAACAGCATTTCGTTTCGTGTCGCCGGCTTGAACGCGGGATTCCGCGACATTTTGTACTTCACCAGCGTCCGGTTTCCCCGCATCTCCTCGCCAATCGTTGTGAACACAAATGCTTTTCGCGTCGAGTCGATCAGGTCATCCCGTTCCTTTTTTCGCCGTTCCGCTTTCGCGTACGCTTCCCGTTGCGCCGGGCCCGTCTCCGCCGCCCAGATCAGCGTCGTCTGCAGCTTTTCCAGCGCCGCCCGGTAACTTTCCGCGCTCGCGGGTTTCGCCTCCGCCGTCAATGGGATCTTGCTCATTCCCGTTCCCGCGGGAAACACCCTCCACACCTTCACTTCGCTGGGATTCGGGTCGCTTCCGGTTTTTCGAATCTCCACCCGTTCCACCCGCTCGTAGACGTTCAATTCCGCGTCCACCCGCTTCTGGTTCGCAATCACCCGGCTGAACAGGTCCCCATCACCCGCGGAAACTTCCGGGGCAGATTGCTCCGATGGCCTGGTTTGAGCAAAACCGGGCAAGGCGATCAGTCCGAGGCCCAGCGCGCCAACCGCCAGCCAAATCAGGACATAACGTCTTTTAACTGTTGGCGTTAAAGCGAACTTCGGCGTTCTGGCATCGTACCTTCCGCCCCCGCTCTGTCTTACAATTTTCACTTCATCCCCTTCGCCATACGGGTAGAATACAGGTTCTCTCGGATTATAGCCGCCCTGGCTGAAAGCTATTGCACGCATAAAACGTCTAACTAAGGAACGATTTGGCTGGGTGGTTCGTCTTAAAAGATACAGGAGCACAGCTTGGGCGTTACCCCTTTGGATAGCTTGACCGGTGTCCCTCCGCTCGCGGGCCGCGTGCTGGTGTCCGCGTCGCGCCTCGAACGCGTCAAAAAAGGCTGGGTCACCTTCTACGAAACCTTTAAGCTCTCTTTGGATGCCTTGCGCGCCCATAAGCTGCGGAGTTTCCTCACCCTCCTGGGCGTCATCCTTGCCGTCACCACCCTCGTTTTCGTGATGAGCGTCATCGCCGGCCTGAACCTCTATGTTGCCGAGCGCGTCGCCAATCTTGGCGCCAATGTCTTCATCGTCGACCGTTTTGGCATCATCACCAGCCGCGACGAATTTCTGAAAGCGCAAAAACGTCCCATGGTTACGATGGATGACTACGAGCGGCTTCGCGACAGCATGAGGCTCGCCCGCTCCGTTGCCGCCGAGGAAGACCGCAACGTCCAGACCCGCGTCGGCGACATCATCATGGAAAACACCAGCATCATGGGCGCCACCCCCAACTTCGCCGACGTCCGCAACCTGAACATCGTGGAAGGCCGCTTCATTACTCCCGCCGACGACGAGCATCGCTCCGACGTAACCTTCATCGGCTCTGATCTCGCCATAAAGTTTTTCCCCAACGTCGACCCTCTCGGCAAATCCATTCGTGTCGGCACTCACACCTATGAAGTCATCGGCGTAGCCGAGGCCATAGGCAGCGCCTTCGGCCAGTCGCAAGACAATTACATGATCATGCCCATGAATACCTTCCTTAAGGGCTGGCATCGCCAGATCGACTGGGCCACCGTATTCATCCAGGCTCCCAACGCCGAGATGATGTCTGCGAGCCAGGACGAAGCCCGCATGCTTCTCCGCGCCTGGCGCCATCTTGACTACAACGCTCCCGATAATTTCGCCATCCTCGGCTCCGATTCCATCATGGCCCTCTGGCACGACCTCACCGGCAATCTCGCCTTCGTGGCCATGGCCCTCGTCAGTGTTTTTCTCGTCGTCGGTGGAATCGTCATCATGAACATCATGCTGGCCAGCGTCACCGAACGCACCCGCGAAATAGGTTTGCGGCGTTCGCTCGGGGCGCGCAAAGCCCATATCCTTTTGCAATTTCTCACCGAATCCGCAGTCCTCGCTGCTTGCGGGGGCTTCATCGGCATTATCACCGCCTACCTCGCCGTCTACCTGGTTAAGGCCACGTTCTCATTCCCAATGGAAACTCCGCTCACCGCCGTGATCCTCTCGCTCTGCCTTGCCACGGCTGTGGGACTCTTTTTCGGGATCTTCCCGGCGATGCGGGCCGCAAAACTCGATCCGATTGAAGCTCTTCGAGCGGAAAGCTAGGCGCGCTTATGCCTCAGGCACACGGCGAAAATCTCCGGCAAGCCATGGATGCCCTGCGAACTCACAAGCTCCGCAGCGCCCTCACGATTTTTGGCGTGGTCCTCGGCGTCAGCGTCATCATGCTCGTCGCCGCTCTGATCACCGGCTTCGACGCCCAGATCCAGGAAAACGTGAAGCAGTTCGGCGCGGACACCGCTTTCGTCACCAAGTGGGATCAGGGCCGCCACGGTGGGCCGCCACCACTTGAAGAACGCCAGCGCAAGCCTCTCACACTCGAAGACGCGCGCGCCCTCGAGGAACGGTGTACCGCCGTAAAAAACGTCACCGTGTTTATCACCAGCGACTGGGATGTCCCGCACTCCGTGCGCACCAAGTCCGGTGAAGTCACTGCCATCGATTTTCGCGGCGTCCAGGCCAATTTCGGCCTCGTTTACGCCAATGCGGCAACTCTTTCCGGCCGCTTCATCAGCGAAGGCGACGACCTCCATAAGGAAAAAGTCGTCATGCTTGGCGAAAATGTCGCTCCCGTGCTTTTCCCCGGAGGCAACCCCATCGGCAAAGACGTCATGATTGACGGCTCCACTTTTCAAGTCATCGGAGTTGTGGAAAAGCCCAAGGGCGGATTCGGCATGGGCGATGAGGATCGCCGCGTCCTGATTCCGTTCAGCACCTTCCGCAAGACATTTCCCTCGGCCACCGAAATCAATTTCCGCGTGCAGGCCCAGCCATACATGCTCAACCAGATGGTGGATCAGATCACCGAAGTTCTTCGCCGCCGCCGCAACGTTCCTTATGACGGCAAGGACAATTTCTCCGTCGCCACCGCCGAAGAGCAGATCAAGGAATTTCACAACATCGTCGGTAAAGTCGCGATTGCCACGGTTGTTCTCAGCGCCATCGGCCTGCTCATTGGCGGCGTCGGCGTGATGAACATCATGCTCGTCAGCGTCACCGAACGCACCCGCGAAATCGGCGTCCGCAAAGCCATCGGCGCAAAAAGCAAGGACATCACCTGGCAATTTCTTCTCGAAGCCATGACCCTGACCGGTCTGGGTGGACTCATCGCCCTCGTTCTCGTGAACGGCCTCGTCCTTCTCGTGCGCGTGGCTCTCCAGTGGCCCGGCAGCGTCCCCATCTGGGCTGCGGTTCTCGGAATCTTCGTGAGCGTCAGCATCGGCCTCATCTTCGGCGTCTGGCCCGCCATGAAAGCCGCCAAGCTCGACCCTGTCGAAGCCCTCCGCTACGAATAATCTAGCGGCCCTGTCCCGCGGGTGCCCCACACGCCGATTTTGCGTGTGGGTCTTTCTTTTCTTCCGCTCTTGATTCTTAAATGTAGCGCTGGTCTTTTAAGCCAGCCTCTTGTCTTTCTCTTCTCTGCTCTTCCTCAGCGCCATCTGCGTCGCTGCGTTATCGTTTCTTCTCCGCAGGCCGCTGCAACTTCTCCACGCACACCACAACCACGGTGCTCGAAACGAGCACCTCGCAATTTTCAACTATTTGGGAATCTCTCCTACGCCGAACGCAAAAACCGTGCCGCCCGGTTCCGAAGCGACGTCTCCGCCACCGGCGCCACCGCCGGTGTCACCGTCTTCTTTCGCGCCAGCGGATACAACTGCTCCGCCAGCGCTTCCGCCGAAGCCATCCGCTGCTGCGGATCCTTCGCCAGGCACGAAGCAAGAATCTCATCCAGCGCCGTTGGTATCGACGAATTCACCTGCGACGGCGGCAGCGGCCGCGAAGACAGCACGTGATTGCAAATCTTCTGCAGAGAATCCGCCGCAAATGGCGAAATCCCCGTCAGCATTTCGTAGAGCAGCACGCCCAGCGAGAAAATATCCGACCGCGCATCCTGCGCCCGCCCCATAATCTGCTCCGGGCACCAGTAGGCCGGTGTTCCCAGCAGGGAAGTATCCTTCGTATCGTGGCTCGAAAGCCGCGCCATGCCAAAGTCCGTCAATTTCGTCCGCCCGTCGCTGGTCACCAGAATGTTCGCGGGCTTAACGTCGCCGTGAATGATTCCGTGCCGGTGCGCCACATTCAGCGCAACCGCCACCTGAGCCGCCCAACCGCACGCGGAAGTGTAAGGCACGCTCCCGCTCGTAAGAATCTTCTCGAGCGATTGCCCTTCCACCAGCTCCATCACCAGGTAGGGAGTCGAAGTCGACTCCTCAATTCCCATGTCGTGCAGCGTGATGATGAATGGATGCGAAAGTTTTCCCACCACGCGCGCTTCTCGCAAAAAACGCGACCGCGCTTCGCCGCGCGAAAGCTCCGGCGAAAGTAATTTGATCGCCACCGCCCGGTCAATCATCGGATCAAATCCGCGCACCACGCGGCTGTTTGCACCGGTTCCGAGTGTTTCCAGAATTTGATAACGTCCAACTTGCACGTGTAACCGTCCCTCCGATGGACTCCTGCCCCAGGTCAGATTACGCGATCGCCCTCGCACAACGAATGATGCAAGAGTCCTGATTTCAAAGTACTTCCGTACCGGAACCCGAGTCCTGCACCATTCCGGGATTCCGCTGTTCCAGAAAGTCCACCACTAGATATAGACGCCGTGGAAATTTCCTCACCAGATTTTGCGATTTTCTCTTGACACCAACTTCCCCTCGTCCGATACTGCGAATCCAGATTCGGGGGACGTGGAAGCGCCAGACGGTCCGAGTCGGGGAAGAGTCTTGGTCCGGCTTTGCCCCACGCTCCAGCCCGGTATCACCGCAAAAAACGAGCGCGAAGTAGCTGCTCCGCGTAGTCGTAAGCAAGCGCGGAGTTTTTTGTTCGGCCATGTGAGCTTCACAGGCATTGGGCAGCGCATTCGTTTTTTTCGATGATTTCGGGGGGACGCCTTCCACATCGGCCACGGATCCAGTTGCGTTTTCCAGGCGGGAATGCAACCCCCTGCTCGCCAGGGGAGTAAAATAAAAGGGTTCCCCGCTGGCACTACGGGAACCTGCTGCGGGGAGGAATCAGGATGGCTACGGTGAAGCACGCATTGAACGGGAAAGCGGTCGAGACTTCGAAAACAGTGGACACTGCCGGTGTATCCGGCGGTCTGGTATTTGAACGGTATTTCACCGATGGAAAGGTTTCTCCCTTCGACAAGGTCGAATGGGAAAAGCGCACCGCCCTCATCGGCAACGAAAAGGGCGTCACGATCTTCAAGCAGGAAAATGTCGAGGTTCCAAAGGGCTGGTCGCAGACCGCCACCAATATCGTCGCCAGCAAATACTTCCACGGCAAGCCGGGCACTTCGGAACGCGAAACCTCCGTGCGCCAATTGATTGGCCGCGTAGTGGACACCGTTGTCCGCTGGGGCGATGAAGGCGGCTATTTCGCCAACAGTGCGTCGCGCGACGCCTTCCGCGACGAACTCTCCCACCTCCTCGTCGAGCAGAAAATGGCTTTCAATTCCCCCGTCTGGTTCAACGTCGGCTGCCAGCCCAAGCCCCAGTGCTCCGCCTGCTTCATCAACTCTGTCCAGGACAGCATGGAATCCATCATGGGGCTCACCCGCACCGAAGGCATGCTCTTCAAGTGGGGCTCCGGCACCGGCACCAATTTCTCCACCCTGCGCGGCAGCCGCGAAACTCTCTCCGGCGGCGGCATCGCCTCCGGCCCGGTCAGCTTCATGAAGGGCTTTGACGCCTTCGCCGGCGTCATCAAGAGCGGCGGCAAGACGCGCCGCGCCGCCAAGATGGTCATCCTCAACATCGACCATCCGGACATCGTCGAATTCATCGATTGCAAGGTGAAGGAAGAAAAGAAAGCTCACGTCCTGATCGAGCAGGGCTACGACTCTTCCATCGATGGCGAAGCCTACAGCTCCATCTTCTTTCAGAATGCCAATCACTCCGTCCGCGTCACCGACGAATTCATGCAAGCTGCGCAGGAAAATCGCGATTGGTGGACCAGGAACGTCACCGACGGCCAGCCCAACGAAAAGCTCAGCGCGCGCGAGCTTCTCTACAAAATTGCTGACTCTACCTGGCACTGCGGCGACCCCGGCATGCAGTACGACACCACCGTCAATCGCTGGCACACCTGCAAATCCACCGCCCGCATCAACGCCAGCAATCCTTGCAGCGAATACATGTTCCTCGACGACACCGCCTGCAACCTGGCATCGCTGAACCTGATGAAGTATCTCGGCCCCAACGGCGAGTTCGACGTCGAAGCCTTCACCAAAGCGGTGGACGTTACCATCACCGCGCAGGAAATCCTCGTCGACAACGCCAGCTATCCCACGGACAAAATCGCTAAGAACTCGCACGAGTTCCGCCCGCTCGGCCTCGGCTACGCCAATCTTGGCGCGCTGCTCATGTCCATGGCCATGCCCTACGATTCCGATGAGGGCCGCGACGTCGCTGCCGCCGTCACCGCGCTCATGTGCGGCGAAGCCTACGCTCAGTCCGCACGTGTTGCCGAACGTATGGGGCCGTTCCCGGGCTATCCCGTGAATCGCGAACCCATGCTCGACGTCATCCGCATGCACCGCCACGCCATGCGCGGCATCAAGCCTGACCACGTCCAGTCCGATCTTTACATGGGCGCGCAAAGCGCTTGGGATTCCGCTCTTGAACTCGGCGAAAAGCACGGCTTCAAGAACTCCCAGGTCACCGTTCTCGCTCCCACCGGCACCATCGGCTTCATGATGGATTGCGACACCACCGGCATCGAGCCCGACCTTGCCCTCGTGAAGTACAAGAAGCTCGTCGGCGGCGGCGTCATCAAGATCGTCAACAACACCGTTCCGGCCGCCCTGATGAAGCTCGGCTACACACCCGAACAGACCAGCGAAATCGTCAGCTACATTGATGCCAACGGCAAAATCGATGGCGCTCCATTCGTCAAGCCCGAGCACATTCCCGTTTTCGATTGCTCCCTGGCCACCACCGGTGGGCGCTCCATCGCCTGGCGCGGTCACGTCAAGATGATGGCCGCGGCTCAACCTTTCCTCTCCGGCGCCATCAGCAAGACCATCAACATGCCGGAAGACTCCACGATCGAAGACATCATGGACGCCTACATCGAGTCCTGGAAGCTCGGCCTCAAGGCCGTCGCCATCTATCGCGACAACTCCAAGCGCTCCCAGCCGCTCAACGCTGCCGGCAACAAAGACAAGAAGGACGAAAAGAAAGCCGAAGTCGCCGCCGCCGAGCCCGAACCGGTTCAGCGCGAACTCTTCGCCCGCACCCAGCGCGAAAAGCTCCCCGTCGAGCGCAACTCCGTCACCCACAAGTTCAGCGTCGGCGGCCACGAAGGCTACATCACCGTCGGCATGTACCCCGACGGCCGCCCCGGTGAAATCTTCATCAAGATGTCCAAGGAAGGTTCCACGCTCTCGGGCGTCATGGACGGCCTCGCGCTCACTCTTTCCATCGGCTTGCAATACGGTGTGCCGCTGAAGGTTCTCGTCAACAAGCTGGTCAATACCCGTTTCGAACCCAGCGGCATCACTCCCAACGCCAACATCCGCTTCGCCACTTCTGTGCTCGATTACATCGCGCGCTGGCTCGGCGGCCGCTTCATCTCCGCGGATTATTTGAAACTCAATGGCGCTCCGATGGAAGGCACGGTCGTCGCTTCCATCCCGGCTCCCACGCCAGTTGCGCCGGTACTGACTCCGGCGCCGCCCGTCGAAACCAAAACCTACTCCCCGGGAAACGCTCTGGAAGACGCGCCCACCTGCTCCGAATGCGGCATGTTGATGGTGCCCAACGGCGCCTGCTACAAATGCGAAAATTGCGGGAGCACCAGTGGATGCAGCTGATGCGGACCACAGGCGAGGAGATCACACGATGAGCTCACTCCCAACCGGCGCCGCGGTCGCAGCAAGACAAGCCAGAGAGCCTCTGAAGGCGCGGGGCTTCCTGCACATCGTTCGGCACGGTGCGGGCACCAACGCCTTCTACATCGTCTCTTATCACCAGATCGCCCGCACCGGCGTCCGGCCAAAACCCATGCTCGCCGAAGGCGCGCAAGCCCTCATCGATATGCTCGAAAAAGTCGGTGTGGACTTCCGCCTTCGCGAAGTTCGCGGCGCCCTCGAAGACATCCTTCGCCTCGGCTCCGCCAACATCCCCGATCTGTGGCTAAGCGACGAAGAACTTCTCGCCAAAGGCCTCGTCGAATCCTAATCCGCTCCAGTAGCGGCCACCTTCAGGTGGCCCAACCGCTCTTGCCCGTGTAGGGGCGGCTTTACGCCGCCTTCTTGGGTTCCTCTTGTCTTTTTCTTTCCACTGTAGGGGCCTGCAGTCCGCGGCGGGCCGCACTTTAACGCAAATCACAAAGGGCCGGAAGCACGCGCTTCCGGCCCTTCGATTTATCAACTCTTCTTCTCACCCAACGCGCAAAATCGCGCCTCGCCCCACGCCTCTACCGCGGACGCAACGACGGACGCGCCGCAGCAGGTCTCGGGCGAAACCTCATTCTCGGCATCAGCGGCGGCGGCACATGGCGCAGCGCCTCTCCGCAAGCAGGGCAATGCTCGGAGCCAGCCGCATCGGCCCGCATCCAATTCCCCTTCACTTCACATCGTGGATTGACACACTGAACGGTGGAGCCCGGCATCATGGTCATTCTGAACTCCCTCAGCGGCCGACATCTCACTCTGTGGAAGTGAGCCCCTTGGCGGCCAGAAATTCGACGAACGGACCGAGCGGACCTGCGAATTTTCGCTCCGCGCACTTGTGGAGTCAACGAAAAACCACCCCAACAGCTTGTGGTACTGCCAAATATCTGTGGAAAAACCGGGAAAATTCAAGCAATCACCCAGCCGCGCTCCGCCGCTTAGTGACCTTTTCCCATCCGCTTCGTTCTCGAAATCAATTCCCCTCTCCGCACGTAGTAATACTAAGTACAGCCAAGTCGAAAATCAGGTCTTTCAACGGAGGTAGTCATGCCGAATTCAACCATCAATTTCAGTGTGGGCAGCAACATGCCCACTCTGCCCAACCTGCGAGGAGTCGGCACCAAGATTCTCATCCTTGCGGCGGCCATCTTTGCCCTGATTTTCTTTTTCTCCAGCGTAATCTCCATTCCCACCGGCCACGTCGGCGTCCTTACGCTCTTCGGCAGGGTCACCGGTGAAACCCTGAACGAAGGCATTCACCTCATCAATCCCCTGAAGGCCGTGGAAAAGCTCTCCGTCCAAACGCAATCCGTAAAGGAAAGCGCCAACGTCCCCTCCAACGAAGGCCTCATCCTCGCCCTCGACACCTCGCTGCTCTTCCGTCTCGATCGCAGCATGGCCGCCGAAGTCTTCCAGAAGGTCGGCTCCAACTATGCCGAAAAAATCGTTGAACCCACGCTGCGCGCCGCCATCCGTGCATCCACCTCTTCCCACACTGCCAACGCCCTCTACACCAATGCCCGCGAACTCGTTCAACAGCAGATCCAGGATCAGCTCAAAGCCGAACTCGCTCCCCGCGGCGTCATCGTTGAAAATATCCTCCTTCGTGACGTCCAGCTTCCCGCCATGCTCAAAAGCTCCATCGAAGCCAAACAGCAAGCCGAGCAGGACGCTCTGCGGATGAGCTTCATCCTCCAGAAAGAAACCCAGGAAGCCCAGCGCAAGCGCATCGAAGCCCAGGGCATCGCCGATTTTCAGAAAATCGTCGCCCAGGGCATCAGCCCGCAATTATTGGAGTGGAAGGGAATTGAAGCCACCGAAAAACTGGCCACCAGCGCCAATTCCAAAGTGGTCATCGTCGGCAATTCCAAGACCGGCTTGCCGATCATTCTCGGCCCGCAATAATCCGCCGCGGCCGCTCGCGCTGTTCCTGGATCTACACTGCTATTGCTGGGGTGCCGCCGGTTTCTGATCCGCGTCCGGCGCCAAATCTTTCAGTTTGGCCTTCAGCTCGGCCAGTTGATCCTTTTTTTGTGCCAGGTCGCTCTGCATCGCGTCCAGCTTCGCTTTTCCACCCGGGTCCTTCGAAAAGTCCGGCCGCGAATAAAAACTCTCATTCTCGAGTGCCAGTGCTCGTTGCTGCAAGTCGACTTCATGTGTCTTGTCCGCAATCTCCTGCTTCAGCGCCTCGATCTTCGCCTTCTTCTGGGCGATTTCTTCGTCCGTCGGCCCCTTCGCTGGTTGCCCCGCGGCTGTGGCATCGGCCGCCGCACCGCTGTTTGCGGTCGCTTCCGCGTTCGTGCCAGGCATCTTCTCGGTTGCCGCTGTAGCGTTCTGCACGGTCTCCGGTGTAGCCGGTTTCAGCGTGTCGTTCGTAATCACCGTGCTCGGTTTCGCCGGCGTCTTCTTCTGCTCGCGAGCCTTTCGCGCCGCCTCCGCCACGGACTGCTCCTGGTTGCTCTGCGCCCGCGCGCCCGGCATCCCTGCAAGGCACGCTGCCAGCAATATCGCGGAGACGCACACCTTCTCCCTGTTCAACATTTTTCCGCCTCCCGCCTCAATTGGGCTCTCATCCTGCAGGATACGCTCGCGTGCTGCGCAGTACAATTTCCCTCTCCCGCCCTTGCCGCTTATCTGCAAATCACCTCTCCACCCTTGCTCTGGAACACTCAACCCCCGCTATACTCTTCCCATGCGCTTCTTCGCGGCCGCTCGCTTCAGGTATCGCCTGCTCCCGCTCATCTTGTTCGTGTTCGCGATCACTCTCAGCTGCTCTCGTTGCGATGCAATCTCTCTCCAATCTCCTCCTGCGTCCGCTCAGGATGCCTCAACACTCGCCTCCACCCCCGCGCAAAACTCCACCACCAACTACCATCTCTCTCCCGAAAAATACCAGAAGGCCATCGCCTACTCGCGCGCCGGCTACCGCCTCTATTTTCTTTCGGTCTTCTGGAACCTCGCGATCATCCTCTTTCTTCTTCGCTCCGGCTTCTTCGCCAAACTGCGCAGCTTCGCCGAATCCCGCTCCCGCAGCCATACGCTGCAAGCCATAGTCTTCGTCCCGTCTCTCTTCGCTCTTCTAGCGCTATTGAATCTTCCCATTCGCGTTTATTGGCATCACCTCTCGCTTTACTACCAGCAATCTATCGAGCCGTGGGCTCCCTGGCTCTGGGATTGGACCAAGGCCGAACTTCTCGAAATCGCCCTCGCTCTCCTCGTCGTCACGCTCCTCTTCGCCCTCATCCGCTCACGGCCGCGCTCCTGGTGGCTCTACGCCTGGTTAGGCGCCATCCCGCTCTCTCTTTTCCTGGGACTCATCGCTCCGTGGTACGTCGACCCGCTCTTCAATAAGTTTCGTCCGCTCCAGGAAACGCAGCCCCAGCTCGTTCAATCCATCGGCGAACTTTCCCGCCGCGCCGGCATTCCTATTCCTCCCGAGCGTATGTTCCTCATGGAAGCCAGCGCCAAAACCAACGCCATCAACGCCTACGTCACCGGCCTCGGCGCCTCCAAGCGCATCGTCATCTGGGACACTTCGATCCGCAAGACAAAACCCGACGAACTCCTCTTCATCGTCGGCCACGAAATGGGACACTACGTCCTGGGCCACGTCGTGAAAGGCTTCGCCTACTTCTTCGCGCTCCTGTTTTTCGCTCTGTTTCTTGCCTATCGTTTGTTGCAGTGGACGATTGCCCGCTGGGGCAGCGCTTGGGGAATTCGCGCACAATCTGACTGGGCGGCTCTCGGCGTCCTGATCCTTCTCCTCAACATCATGAGTTTCTTCGGCGAGCCCGTCGGCAACGCCATCAGCCGCATGCAGGAGCACGCCGCGGACGCCTACGGCCTCCAGCTAATCCAGGGCTTTTTCCCCAACGCCAACGAAGTCGCCGCCCACTCTTTCCAGGTCCTCGGCGAAGAAGACCTCGACGACCCCGATCCCCCCAAATTCAACGTCCTCTGGCTCTATTCCCACCCGCCCCTGAACGACCGCCTAAAATTCGCCCACAATTTCGGCCGCTCAGCCAAATCGCAAACTCCCTCATCGCCCAACTAATGCGTTGCCGGTTGTTCCTTCCATTTCGCCCCATTCAAAAGCTTGTCATTCTGAGGGCATCCGATGAGGATGCCCGAAGAACCTCAACCCCAAATGTTTCGCCCAAACCTTCTTTGCGCAACGCTCACACCCACCACCGCCCCTCATCTCCCGCTCTTCCTCTTCAAAAACGCCGCCACCTTATGCCTGTTCCCGCACACCGCCATCGAGCACCATCTCCTCCGCCGTGTCCGCGAATCATCATAAAAAAACAATCTACACTCTGCATTCGCGCACCGCTTCACCGGCGCGTTCTGTCCCTCCACAATCAGCTCCGCCGCCGACCGCGCTATCGCCGCCAGCAACCACTCCAGCCCGCTCTCTCTCCCGATAAACTCCAGCCGCCATCCGCCCTCTCGCACTAGCAGCTCATCGTGCCCCTCCGTTATTCGCAAAATCTCGTTAATCGGTGCCACCCACACCTTCGGAAATTCCCGTCTCGCTTCCACCGCCGAAAATATCGCCCTTACGCACTCCCGCAACCGCAAAATCTTCAGCAGTACCGCATCCACCGCCCCAGGCTCGCTCCCCTCCAGCGATTCCAGCCGCATCCCGCGCTCTTCGCTAACCACCTTCGAATCCACCAGAAAATCCACAAATTCCGTCCACGAAAGGTCGTGCGCCACCGGCATCAGGTTGGCAAAATCCAAAGCCAATCTGCCGGCAATCAGTTTTGGAGGCGATGCGCTAGCTTTCAATCTGGCTCCCATCTCAAACCCGGAAGATTTCTAACCGCTCTTCCATCTCAAGCAGGTTATACTCTCCCATCCGCGCACATTGCAACATTTCCCGGCGCTTCCCCGTATCTAGGAACGGCCATTTTCTGTTGAACTTCTTCTAGAACTAGCAGAGGATTCGTTTCGAGTTTTCGAAAGGAGCCATCGTGGACAATCTCGTCCCTCCCGATTCCAACTCAGAGGAACTTGCGGGCCCACTGCCGTCCGTTCTGCCCGCTCCTCCCCGCCGGAATCCGGTGCTGTTCAACGACCAGGGGCTCCGCTCCGGCTGGCGCCTGCTCATCTATGTTCTCCTGGTTGGCATTACGTTCTTCTTGATTGGCTTCGTCGCACGAAAGCTCGGCGCTCCCGCCCGCGGTGTTCCTCCGCCGTCTGCGGTTCTGGTTCAGGAACTTCTCGGCTTTTCGGTCGTTTTCGGTTGCGCCTTGATCATGTCCAGATTTGAGCGCCGTTCCCCCGGTGACTACGGGCTTCCACTCTCGGACGCGTTTGGCAAGAAATTCTGGCTGGGTATCCTCTTCGGACTGGTGGAGATTTCTGTCCTCATCGGACTTATTTCCGCTTTCGGCGGCTATTCTTTCGGCAGTATCGCCCTGTCCCACAAAGGTATTCTGGGCTGGGGACTTCTTCACCTTGTGCTCTTTACGGCCGTAGGATTCTTCGAGGAGTTCCTATTCCGCGGCTATACTCAGTTCACTCTCGCGGACGGCATCGGCTTCTGGCCCGCCGCCCTCATTCTTTCCTTGGGCTTTGGCGCCGTCCACCTCAGCAATCCCGGTGAAGGTCCCGTCGGCGCGGCCAGCGTCGCTCTCGTCGGCATCTTTTTTGCCTTCACGCTCTATCGCACCGGCAATCTCTGGTACGCCGTCGGCCTTCACGCCAGCTTCGACTGGGGCGAAACCTATCTCTTCTCCGTCCCCAACAGCGGCACCTTTATGGAGGGCCACCTCTCCAATTCTATTCTTCACGGAGCGAAGTGGCTGACCGGCGGCACTGTCGGCCCCGAAGGCAGCGTCTTCTGCTTCCTCACAATGGGCCTCCAATTCCTGGTAGTAATGTGGCTCTTCCCCAAAAAAGTCACAGCGAACGAATCCGCGGCTTCGTCGCACCTATCTCAGACCAGCTGAAATTTTGGAAAATTCAAACTAAGCGAAAGCTTGTCATCCTGAGGACATCCGACAAGGATGTCCGAAGGACCTCAACGTAAACCACCCTACAAAATCATCCCTAGCGCAAACCGCCGCCCTCATAAAACTACTTCACCAACTCCGACACAAAAACCAAATGCACTCCCTCTGTCTCCGCCCGCGGCAAAACCTCCTTCAACGCCTGCAACGTCCCCGCATGAGGATGCCCAATCGCGATCGCCGCCCCCTTCTCCTTCGCCCCGCGCATCGCCAACTCCAACTGCCTCCGGATCGCCGCCACATCCTGTACATCATCCAGAAACGGCACATTCCGGAATCCGCTTCTCACTCCCGCGTGCTCCGCCTCTTCAAACGCCACCGTCGCCGCCGTCGTTCGGCTGTCCACAAAAAACAGATCCCGCTGCTTCAGCAGTGGCATCAGTTCGCGCATCAATTTCGCATCCGTGGTAGCCAGCGACCCTTCATGATTATTCACCCCGCTCGCCGTTGGAACGCTCTCCAGCATTCCGTTCAGCGCCCGTGCCACTTCCTCTCCGCTCATCCCGGCTTCCAGTTGGTGCGCTTCCGGCGTTTCATTTGCCACCGCCCGCATCGGCAGATGCAGCATCACTTCCAGTCCGCGCCGTTGCGCCTCCTCCGCAATTTCCGTCGAATGCGCGTGATAAGGCAGCACGGAGATCGTCAGCGGATAGTGCAACGCAAAAATAGCCTCCGCCGTCTCCCGGTCATTCCCCAGATCATCCAGAACAATCGCCAGCTTCGGCCCGGAAACGGCAGGACTCGGAGCGCGACGAGCCACGCGTTCTTTTTTCGCAGGTTGAGTTTTTGATTTGGAACGGAACTTCGAGGCAATCTTGTCGCAGCCGCCCATCCACACAGCCACGCCGGCGGCGCAAGTCAAGACCAAAAATAAAAATTTGCGTGCGGTTCCGGAGTTCTTGCGCGCCACTGCGCCTTAAGCGGCCTTCTTTGCGGGATTCTTCAGCAGTTGCAGCGCCTTCTGTAGAACTGGATCGTCAGCCGAAAGCGGGCGCGGTCCCGGAGCCGGCTCTTTCGCCTCACCGGTAGCAGCCACATCCTCGCCGTCATCTGTTTCTGTCGCGGCGGCCGCGCGCACAACTTCCGTCGCCGTCACTCCTTCATCCAAAATCGATTTTCCATCCGCGTTCGCAAAATTTCCAACCGTAAGAATAATCGCCGCCCCGTCATCCAGGGGAATCAGCTTCTGTTCTGAAGCCAACCCGAACGTCCGGTCGCCCACCAGGTCGCCGCGCTTTGTGTTCGCGATTGCCGCGGCCAGCACTTCCGCCGCGCCTGTGGTCGTTCCATCCATCAGAACCGAAACCGGCCCCTTCCAGATCACTTTGTTCGGCTCCGCGTTGAAAACCTCTTCCTTGATGGTCTGCCCGTGCAGTTTCGTCAGCGTTCCCGAAGGCACAAACAACCGCGCGATCTCAATCGCTTCCGAAGTCTGTCCCCGCCCGCAATCCCGCACATCCAGGATCACCCTGCTCACGCCCTGCTTTTCCGCCTCCAGCAGCTTCGCGCGCAACTCATCTTTGCGCCCCGCGTTCAGCGTCGAAAACCGGATCGCGATCGTGTCGTTGTCCACCTTCTGCACCTGCAGCTTCGGCTCCGGCACCTTCGTGCGCACCACATCCACTTCTTCGGGGTCCGTCTTGCCGCGCCGGATCACGCCAACCTTCACGCCCGTTCCCGGTTGTCCCGCCAGTAAATTCTTCGCCTGGCCCACGGACATTTCCCGCGTCGTAAATCCCGCTACCGATTCCAAAATGTCCCCGCTGTGCAATCCGGCCTTCTCTGCGGAACTCTCCGGCATTACCGAAGTCACAATGATGTATCCGAACCGCTTGCTCAGGTTCAGCCCAGTTTCGCCGGTTCCGGGATTCGCCAGTTTCTGCTGGTATTCCGTGTACTCGCGCGGCGTCAGGTAACTCGATTCCGAATCCAGCGACTCCAGCAACCCGTGCAGCGATCCCGCCGTCACCAGGTGCATGTTCGGTTCGTCCACGTAATCGTTCTGAATGCGCTGCAGCACTTCGCCGTACACCACCAGCGATTTGTAGGCGTTGCTGTCACTCGTGGTCCGGCCCAGTACGTGGCCAATGCCAACCCAGCCGACAATCAACACCGAAGCCGCCAAGATGCTGTAGCGCGTCAAACGATTCATTCCGCACCATCCTGTTGAAAAACGATTTCTGAGTATACCATTCTGTTAGGACGCGGCAGAGCCCCACTTGGATACCTTGCATCTTCCGATCAAGCCCATCCTGCGGGGTGTGCCGGAGACACGCCAATCCCGCCTTTTGTTGCCTCATTACCACAGGCAACGCAATCCACCCTTCCGGCATCCTCATATCTCGTTGAATATAAAGCACAAAGCAAAAATAATTTGGCCGACAATGTGCTACTCTAAATGAGCAACGCTATGTTTCAATCCACAATTTGTCGTCCCGTAGAATCCGCGGGTGTGGGTCTCCACACGGGTGTCCACACGCAACTCCGCCTGCTCCCCGCTCCACCGGACACCGGCATCGTTTTCCGCCGCGTCGACCTCGACAATTTCCCCATCGAAGCCCACGGCCACAATGTCGCTCGCGTCAGCTATGCCACCAGCCTTATGAAGCAGGGCGTCCTGCTCTCCACCACCGAACATCTTCTCGCCGCACTCTATTCTTCCGGCATCGACAACATCTTCATCGACCTCGACAACATTGAAATTCCCATTCTCGACGGTTCCGCCGAACCTTTCCTCCAGCTCCTCGATCAAGCCGGCCTTCGCCGCCTCCGCCGCAAACGCCGCTACCTTAAAGTCCTGAAATCCGTCGAAGTCGTCGAAGACGGCCGCCGCATCGGCATCTATCCCGCCAACGAGTTCCGCGTCCGCTGCTACGTCGATTTTCCCCATCCGCTCGTCGGCCAGCAGCAGGTCGAAATGCTCGTCAATCCCGAATCTTTTCGCCAGGTTCTCTCCCGCGCCCGCACCTTCTGTTTCGAATCTGATATCGAGCCCCTCCGTGCCATGGGCCTGATCCGCGGCGGCTCCCTCGATAACGCCATTGTCCTTAGCAATGACGGCGTTATGAACGGTCCCCTCCGCTATCCCGACGAATTCGGCCGTCACAAAGCTCTCGACCTCATCGGTGACTTGGCGCTCGTCGGCCTCCCCCTGCTCGCCCGTGTCGAGGCCCGCAAAGCCGGCCATTCGCTCCACACCCAGCTCGTCAGCCGTCTTTTAGCCGACCCCTCCGCATGGCAAATCACCACCGACGAACGCGTCTCCACCACCCAACCCCGCACTCCCGAATTCGCCTCCGCCGACTAATCCCTTCAGCTCCTCAACTCTTGAACTCCTGAACTCCTGAACTCTCTAACTCCTGAACTTTCCCCCTCCCCACATTGTCAAAACTCCCCGTCCAATGGACAATGCTCTGGCCATGTCCAATCACGACGTAGCCGTCCTCATCCTCGCTGCTGGCAAAGGCACTCGCCTCAAATCCAGCTTCGCCAAAGTTTTGCATCATGCCGGGGGCCGTCCCCTCGTCGAACACGTAGTCCGCGCCTGCCTGCCGCTCCACGCAAAAAAAATCATCACTGTCGTCGGCCATCAGGCGGAACAGGTTTCCTCCGCCATTGAGCCTCTTGATGTCGAAACCGTTCTCCAGCAGCCGCAAATCGGCACCGGCCACGCCCTGCTTGTCTCCAAGCGCGCCATCGGCAACGCGAAATACATCATCGTTCTTCCTGGAGATGCCCCGCTCATCCGCACCGAAACTCTTCGCGCCCTGCTCCAGAAACACAAAACCGGCAACGCCGCCGCCACCATCCTCACCGCTGTCCTCGCCGACCCTTCCGGCTACGGCCGCATCCTCCGCAAATCCGGCGACACCGTCGCCGCCATCATCGAGGAGTCACAACTCAGCCCCGACCAGCGCGAACTCAACGAAATCAATTCCAGCATGTACTGCTTCACCGCCGCCAAACTCTGGCCCGCGCTCGCCCACGTAAAGCCCCACAACAAGCATCGCGAAATCTATCTCACCGACGCCATCGCCGTCCTCAACTCCAGCGGCGAAACCGTCCTCTCCGAAATCGCCACCGATCCCCGCGAAACTCTCGGCTGCAACACCCGCGCCGATCTTGCTGGTGTCGATCGCACCTTCCGCGAATGGAAGCGCGACCAACTCATGCGCGACGGCGTCACCATCCAGCTTCCCGAAACCGTGCTCGTCGATCCCGAAGTCTCCGTCGGCGAAGACACCATCCTCGAGCCTACCGTCCAGTTACTCGGCAAAACAAAAATCGGCGCCCGCTGCACCATCCGCGCCGGCAGCGTCCTCCGCGACGCCACGCTCGGCGATGGCGTCCTCGTCGAACCCCACTGTGTCATCGACTCCTCCCGCCTCGAATCCGAAGTCATCGTCGGCCCTTTCGCTCGAATCCGCCCTGAATCCCATCTCCTCAAAGGCGCGCGCATCGGCAACTTCGTCGAGATCAAAAAAAGCACCATCGGCGAAGGCAGCAAGGCCCCGCATCTTTCCTACATCGGCGACGCCAAGGTCGGCACCAAGTCCAACATCGGCGCCGGCACCATCACCTGCAATTACGATGGCTTCGCCAAGCACCCCACCACCATCGGCAACCGCGTTTTCGTAGGCAGCGATTCCGTCCTGGTAGCCCCAGTCAAACTCGGCGACGGCGCTTATATCGCCGCGGGTTCCGTCATTACCGAAAACGTCCCCTCCGACGCCCTCGGCATAGCCCGCGGCCGCCAATCCACCAAGCCCAACTGGGCCTCCAAAAAACGCCGCGAACTCTCCTCCGCCTCTTCTCATCCTCCAAAAAACAAGCCCCACAAGAAACGCCGCTAGCTGCTTAGGGCTTCTTCCGACTCTGCGATCCTCGGCGATCTCTGCGTCTCTGCGTTAGCTTTTCTCCCACTGTGCTAAAATGTACTTTTCCGCATCACTCCCGGAGGTGCCCATGAAATTCGGAGTCGTAGTCTTCCCCGGGTCCAACTGCGACCACGACGCCTTCCACGCCATCGGCCACGTCCTCGAAAAGCCCGTCGAATTCATCTGGCACCAGTCCGAGGACCTCCACAATTGCGACGCCATCATCCTCCCAGGCGGCTTTTCCTATGGCGACTATCTCCGCACCGGCGCCATCGCTCGCTTCTCTCCCGTCATGAACTCTGTCGCCAAATTCGCCAAATCCGGCGGCCTCGTCCTCGGCATCTGCAACGGTTTCCAGATCCTCCTCGAAGCCGGCCTCCTCCCCGGTGCCATGATGCGCAACTCCGGCCTCCGCTTCATCTGCCGCCACGTCCACATTCGCGTCGAGGACACCAACTCGCCCTTCACCAACGCCGCGCAAAAAGCCCAGATCCTCAAAATCCCCATCGCCCACAGCGACGGCAACTACAACTGCGACGAAGCCACGCTCGCCGTTCTCGAAAAGAATCACCAGGTTCTTTTCCGCTACACCACGCCCGACGGCACCGACGACAGCGCCGGCAATCCCAACGGCTCCACAAACAACATCGCCGGCATCTGCAACCGCGAACGCAACGTAGCCGGCCTCATGCCCCATCCCGAGCGCGCCGTAGAATCCGCCCTAAACTCCGAAGACGGCTTGATCATCCTTCGTTCCATGGTGGAAGCGTTAGTAGGCACAGCCAAGGCCACCGCGTGACGCGGCAAGGTGTCTTGTGTCCGCAAAATTTTCTAACTTCGCAAAGTTTTCTGTGCCGGCAAGATTTGTCATTCCGAGCGGAGCGGCCCGGCTTTTTCCTGCGTGCGGTTATTGCACGCCGGGCTGCGGAGTCGAGGAACCTGCTTCTGACTTTCCCGAGTTAACGAGCAAGCACTGAACATGGCCACCACCCAAACCGAAATCAAAGTCACTCCCGAAATCGCCGCCGAACACGGCGTCACCCGCGACGAATACGCCCGCATCCAGAAAATCCTCGCCCGCGATCCCAACATCACCGAACTCGGCATCTTCTCCGTCATGTGGAGCGAACACTGCTCCTACAAATCCAGCAAAGTCCACCTCAAGCGCCTCCCCACCAAAGGCAAACTAGTAGTGCAAGGCCCCGGCGAAAACGCTGGCGTAGTCGACATCGGCGACGGCCTGGTCGCCGCCTTCAAAATCGAATCCCACAATCACCCCAGCTACGTCGAACCCTTCCAGGGCGCAACCACCGGCGTAGGCGGCATCCTTCGCGACATCTTCACCATGGGCGCCCGCCCCATCGCCATCCTAGATTCCCTCCGCTTCGGCGAAATTTCCGACGTAGCGGCGACTTTCAAGTCGCCAAGCGTTCCGAATTCTGACTCCGCCGCAAATCGCCGAATCCTGGACGGAGTGATCCGTGGTATAGCGCACTATGGCAACTGCTTCGGCGTCCCCACCGTAGGCGGCGAAGTCGCCTTCGAACCCTGCTACTCGCAAAATCCCCTCGTTAACGCCCTCGCCCTCGGCATCGCCCGCAAGGAAGACATCTTCCTCGCCAAAGCCAAAGGCCTCGGCAATCCTGTCATCTACGTCGGCGCAAAAACTGGCCGCGACGGCATCCACGGCGCCTCGCTCCTCGCCTCCGCCGAATTCACCGAAGAATCCCAGCAAAAGCGCCCCAACGTGCAAGTCGGCGATCCCTTCACCGAAAAACTTCTGCTCGAAGCTTGCCTCGAAGCCATGAAAACCGGCGCCATCGTTGCCATCCAGGACATGGGCGCTGCGGGCCTCACCTGCTCCACGTGCGAAATGGCCTCGCGCGGCGGCACCGGCATCGAAATCGATCTCGCCAAAGTTCCCCAGCGCGAAACCGGCATGAGCCCCTACGAAATTATGCTCAGCGAATCCCAGGAACGCATGCTCCTCGTCGCCGAAAAGGGCCGCGAGCACGAAGTCCTCGACGTCTTCAAAAAGTGGGGCCTTGATTCCACTGTCGTCGGGGAAGTCACCACCGGCGGGCTGCTCGTCGTAAAAGATCACGGCAAAGTCGTAGCAGCTATTCCCGCTCATCCCCTTGCCGAAGAGGGCCCTGTCTACAATCGTCCGATCGCGAATCCGACGCCGCGCAACGAATCCGAAAAAGATTGGTTCCATTTCGCCCCCGAGAAAACCGACCTCACCGCCAATTTCAAAAAACTTCTCGCCTCGCCCGCCATCGCCTCCAAGCGCTGGATCACCGAGCAGTACGACACCAGCGTCCGCACCAATACCCTGGCCGGCCCCGGCGCCAGCGATGCCGCCGTAGTGCGCATCAAAGAATCCGAGAAGAATGGTGTCGTGCGCGCTCTCGCTCTCTCCACCGACGCCAACGGCCGCTGGTGCCAACTCAATCCCAAAGTCGGCGCCATGCACGCTGTCGCCGAAGCCGCCCGCAACGTCGCCGCTTCTGGCGCGCGTCCCATTGCCGCCACCAACTGCCTCAATTTCGGCAGTCCCGAAAAGCCCGAAGTGATGTGGCAATTCTCCCAATCCATCGACGGCCTCGGCGAAGCCTGCACCGCTCTCGGCACGCCGATCACCGGCGGCAACGTCAGCTTCTACAACGAAACCCTCGGCAAATCGATCTATCCCACGCCCGTGATCGGCATCCTCGGCATTCTCGACGACGCCTCCAAAGTCCTGAAAATCGCCTTCCGCAACGAAGATGACATCATCGTCCTCCTCAACGGAGCCAACTCTTCCGGCGCCGGCCCCCACACCACGGCGCCGTCTGCCCGCCAGCGCGAATTCTCCTCCTCCGAATATTCAAAAACGATCGCAGGCATAGTCGCGGGCGAACCCCCATCCATTGAACTCGGCGCCGAAAAATGGCTAATCGACTGCCTTGTAGCCCTTGCCGCCGCAGGTACCATCGAATCCGCCCACGACCTAAGCGACGGCGGCGCAGCCGTAACCATCGCCGAATCTCTCTTCGCCGCATTAAACAACCAACCACAAAACTGTCATCCCGAGCGGAGTCCGCGGAGCGAGGGACCTGCTTCTTCCTCCCTTGGCGCAGCCATCACCCTCCCCGAATCCGCCTCCGCCGAATACGCCCTCTTCGGCGAAGCCGGCGCCCGCGCCATCGTCTCCGTCTCCCCCACAAAACTTGCCGCTCTCCGCGCCACTGCGAGACAATACGGTGTGGGCGCCCACGAAATCGGGAAAGTCACCCGTGACAACTCTCTCCGCATCGAATATAAGGGGCATATCGTGGTCCAGTCCGATGTGCCCGCTCTAGCTGACGTCTGGGCCAATTCGCTTGAACGCAGAATCGTGGAAAATAGAGTATGAATTCTCGCGCGAGCCAATACTTGCTGGTTTTCATTCTGGCGCTGATTGCGTTGACATGCGCGTTTGAAGTTCACTTCTCGATTAGTATGGGCCACATGTTCAGAGACCTATTACGCGGCTTTGGTGTCCGAGCGGGTAATCCTGGGCTGAACTGGGACGATTGGTTTTTTGGCGCAATTTCTGTGATGTCAGTTTTAGGCATCTTCGGAGTTTTGTTCCAGAGGTCTTGGGGAAGACCTTTGTCCCTAATAGTGCTAGGGGCCGGATTTAGTTGGGCTTTCGCGATGACAACCCTACCCCAGACTCAGTTGGAGAACTGGTTTAGTATGAGAGTGGATCGCTTACCTGCCGCCTTTATCTCCATCGCGATGTTCATCGCTATGGGGTGGTTGGCTTTGACTCGAGTTCGTTCCGAACTTCAAGGCACGCGGACAGTTTGATGACAACAGTACATTCCATTCTCGACGATCACTTCCACGACGAATGTGGTGTCTTCGGTGTCTTCGGCCATCCCGAAGCCGCCAACCTCGCCTACCTCGGTCTCTACGCCCTCCAGCATCGCGGCCAGGAATCCGCCGGGATCGTCTCCAGCGATGGCACCGACCTCAACTCCCATCGCGCCATGGGCGAAGTCGAGGAAATCTTCATCCCCAGCGTCCTCGCAAAGCTTCCCGGCCACAGCGCCATCGGCCACACGCGCTATTCCACCGCCGGCGACAAAGCCATTCTCAATGCCCAGCCCATCATGATCGATTGCAACAAGGGCAAAATCGCCGTCGGCCACAACGGCAATCTCACCAACGCCGCCGACTGGCGCCGCAAGCTCGAGCATCGCGGGTCCATCTTCCAGACCAACAGCGACACCGAAGTCATCGTCCACCTCATCGCCCGCTCGCAAGCCCGCAATCTCTCCGGCGCGCTCGGCGACGCGCTCAATCAAGTCGAAGGCGCCTATTCGCTTCTCGTCCTTACGCAAGACGAACTCTACGCCGTCCGCGATCCCCGTGGCTTCCGCCCTCTCGTCCTCGGCAAACTTCCTTCTCCCGACGGCCCAGACGCCTGGGTTGTTGCCAGTGAAACCTGCGCCTTCGATCTTCTCGACGCCAAATATGTCCGCGAAGTCGAACCCGGCGAAATGGTCCGCATCTCCCGCTCCGGCATCGAGTCCATCCGCTTCAGTCCGCCGAAGCCGCACCAATATTGCATCTTCGAACACGTCTATTTTTCGCGCCCAGACAGCATCATCTTCGGCCGCTCCGTCACCAACTCCCGCGAAATGCTCGGCCGCCTGCTCGCGCAGGAACATCCCGTCGAAGCCGATATGGTCGTCCCCATTCCAGACTCCGGCGTCCCAGCCGCCATTGGCTATTCGCTCGAATCCGGCATTCCTTTCCGCATGGGCCTCATCCGCAATCACTACATCGGCCGTACCTTCATCGAGCCGTCGCAGGCCATCCGAAATTTCGGCGTAAAGTTGAAACTCAATCCTGTCCGCGCACTCGTCGAAGGCAAGCGCGTCGTCCTCGTGGACGATTCCATCGTCCGCGGCACCACCAGCCGCAAGCTCGTCCGCATGATGCGCGACGCCGGCGCAAAGGAAGTCCACATGCGCATCAGTTGCCCGCCCACGATCTCTCCCTGTTACTACGGTGTCGACACGCCGACAAAAGAGGAGTTGATCGCCTCTTCCAACACTCCCGAGCAAATCCGCCAATACCTCGGCGCCGATTCTCTCGGCTACCTCTCTCTTGCGGGCCTCAAGCAATCCGTAAACGATACCGAAGGCAAGTTTTGTACGTCTTGTTATACAGGCAACTATCCAACGGACCTGGTGCAACTCGAAGTTCGCGAATCTTCTTCCAACGCAAAGGCAACCGAGCCAGTAACGGTAGAACATGAAACGTGATCGTAGCGGCCACCTTCAGGTGGCCCAATTCGCGAATCAAGGTGAATCGTGAAGGCTGACGCAACAAAGGTAAAATCAAAAAACGGCGCCGCCAAAGAATCCGGCGCCTCCATGAGCGCCAAGGCCAGAAAAGAGATCGTCGCCTGGTTCTGGGTCGGCTTGGTCTTCCTGCTCGTCAACGGCACTCTCGGACAAGCTCGCGTCATCCCCTCCGGCTCCATGGAAAACACGCTGCTCGTCGGCGATCATCTCATCATGAGCCGCGTCGGGTACGATGCCGGCATCCCTTTCACCAATATTCACGTTCCCTTGTGGCGCGAACCCAAGCGCCACCAGATCATCATCTTCAAGCCGCCCTACGGTAAGCCGGACCAACCGGATCTCATCAAGCGCGTCATCGGCTTGCCCGGCGACAAGATCGACATTCACGACGGTTCCGTCTGGATCAACGGCGCGAAGTTGCAAGAGACCTATACGACCGGTCCTACGGAAATTCCTCCGCACTATGAATTGCTCCCGTCTTTCCGGGGAGTGCCGATAACCGTTCCGGAAAATCAGTACTTTGTGATGGGCGACAACCGCGGAAATTCCTACGACAGTCGTTACTGGGGTTGCGTTCCACGAAGCGCCATTCTTGGCACGCCCGTGGCCATCTACATGTCCGTCGACGCTCCCGGTGACGCATGGAATGGCAATATCGCGGAGCGTTTTCGGGCGTACGGGAATGCTTTGTTTCATCCCAGCGAGATTCGCTGGAAGCGTTTATTCGAAACCTTTTAGCCCGCAAAGCGCCCTTGTAGTGGCCGGCCTTTAGGCCGGTCAGTCTAGCTGCTAGAATAGGGATATCGCTGAATCGCTCGACAGGGTGAATCGTGAAAGCTGACGCAATCAAAACAAAAACCAAAAACGGCGCCGCCAAAGAATCCGACGCCTCCATGAGCGCCAAGGTCAAAAGCGAAATCATCGCCTGGTTCTGGGTCATCCTCGCCTTCATGCTCATCAACGGCACCCTCGGCCAGGCCCGCGTCATTCCTTCCGGCTCCATGGAAAATACCCTGCTCATCGGTGATCACCTCATCATGAGCCGCGTCGGCTACGATGCCGGAATTCCGTTCACCAACATTCACGTTCCGCTCTGGCGTGAACCCAAGCGCCAGCAGATCGTCATCTTCAAGCCGCCCTTCGATCCTGCGCAGCCCGATTACGTCAAGCGAGTCATTGGCCTCCCCGGTGAAACCGTCGACGTCCGCGACGGCGCCGTGTGGATCAACGGCAAGAAACTCGTTGAAAATTACACCATCGGCCGCAGCGAGCCTCCCGCCCGCTCGCAGCTCATCGCCCCCTTCACTGGACTCCCTTTCACCGTCCCGAAGGACTGTTACTTCGTCATGGGCGACAACCGCGAAAATTCTCTCGACTCGCGCTATTGGGGCTGTGTTCCGCGCAATGATATTCTCGGTACGCCGGTGCTCATTTATATGTCGTTGGACGCGCCGCGCGACGCCTGGAACGGCGATATCGGCGCCCGCTTCCTCGCCTACGGCAACGCGATCATTCATCCCGGCACCATCCGCTGGCGCAGGCTGTTCCATGTGTTTTAAACTCTAGGTGCAGCAGCTTTCGTAGCGGCCACCTTCAGGTGGCCCGGTGTTGTAACGGCCGCTTTCCGAAGCGGGCGTCGTTTCTTCCGGGGTTGAGTTTTGGCCCCTGAAAAAAGCATTACTGTTCGAACCGAACGCAGTTTTACGTTCTGCCCACAGTGTGACCTCTGCCGAGCTCCTTTACCTTGCGGCCACCCACGCCCCCGCAGGTTTTGACCCGGCAAGCCGCACCGCTCGACCCAGCGTCACGCATCGAATCGTTGAGGCGCCTCACCATGAAATACGCGGATGCCGGAGT
>Ga0210400_10000429_pt1 | contig 47375 bp, 45 predicted proteins | sample IncBWH26MmetaG_FD_155456 | JGI IMG/M metagenome (GOLD analysis project Ga0210400, IMG submission 155456) | Forest soil microbial communities from Barre Woods Harvard Forest LTER site, Petersham, Massachusetts, United States - Inc-BW-H-26-M | ecosystem: Environmental > Terrestrial > Soil >... | reverse complement strand
ACGCCTACCTGCCGGCCGGCCGCGGCCGCGCCCTGGCGGCGGCGGCCGTGCGCGAGACCTGGGAAGAGACCGGCCTGCTCCTGGCGCGCCCTGCCCCGGCGCGCGCCGCGGCGGGCCCCTGGCGCGACTTCGTGAGCCAGGGGGCGCTCGCCGACCTCGCGGCCGTGGACATCGTCGCCCGCGCCATCACCCCGCCCAGCGTCGGCAAGCGCTTCGACACCTGGTTCCTGCTGGCCGACGCCGAGCGGCTGATGAGCCTCGACCGGCAGCCCGACTGCGGCGAGCTGGAGGAGATCGCCTGGGTCGATTTCGACGAGGCCCAGACCCTGCCGCTGCCCACCGTCACGCGGATGATGCTGAAGGAGGCGGTGCTGCGGATGGACGATCCCGAGCGGCCCAAGCCCTTCATGCGCTTCCGGCAGGGCGCGATGCGGCCGGACCGGCTTTAGGAACGGCGGCTGACATGCCGCCGTGGCTATCGCCCGGCTCGCCATTGACTTTGCGCCGCGGATTCGTATTTTCCGCGGCTCTTCGAACATCCGCCGTCGGCCCCCTTACTCAAGAATGGCCGACCGGCCCCGCGCTTAAGGACCTCCCATGGCGAAGCCCGCCTCCATCAAGATCCGCCTGAACTCCTCGGCGGACACCGGCTTCTTCTACGTCACCAAGAAGAACGCCCGCACCAAGACCGACAAGCTGGTCATGAAGAAGTACGACCCCGTCGTGCGCAAGCACGTCGAGTTCAAGGAAGGCAAGATCAAGTAGCCTTCGCAAGCTTCTGATTACGCTTCATGAAACGCCCGGCTTCGGCCGGGCGTTTTGCGTTGGGCTTGACTAGCGCCGCCAGCGGCGCGACCCTGACCACCTCAACAACCCGCGCCTTGCGGGTGTTCGCGGGGTACCGCCCTGCGGCGAGTGTTTGGATGGCTGCGGCTGTCCGAAGGCTCTCCGCAGGGCGTTTCCTTTTCAGGAGCCTCCCATGAGGAACCCCCGCGACGTCTTCACCGCCGACCACGCCGAAACCTACGCCCGCGACGGCGTCGTGCGGCTGCCGGGCGCGATTCCTGTCAGAGACGTCGAGGCGATGGCCGCCGCGTTGAGGCGCAAGCTGGACGCCCGACCACAACGAACCGCGCGTGCGTCCAAACTCTCGTCGAGGACCGGCGCGTTCGACGCCATGGCGAGCCCGGCCGTGCGGGCTGTCCTGGACGTTGTGCTGGGTCAATGGGAGGAGCCCGCGCATTGGGGGTTGCCGCTGGTGAGCTTCCACACCGGCGAGAAGGCCTGGAATGTGCCGTGGCGGCATTGGCACATCGATCTGGGCGCAAGGCCCGGCAACCTTCGGCTGGCGCGGATCTTTGCATTCCTGGCGCCGTCGCGGCCAGGCGGCGGCGGGACGGGCTATGTGGCGGGCTCTCACCGGCTGTTCGAGGCGATGTTCGAGGAGACCGGCGGCGCCCTGCCCTCGGCGCAGGCGCGGCAGCGGCTGGAGGCGCGATCGCCGTGGTTCGCCGCCTTGAGCTCGCGCCATGACAAAGGCGAACGCATTCGGCGCTTCATGGATACCGGCAGCGAGGTCGATGGCGTCGAGGTGCGCGTCGGCGAGATGCTGGGCGAGCCGGGCGACGTGATCCTGATGCACCCCCTGCTGCTGCATGCGCCCACCCCGAACGTACTGGCGACGCCCAGGATGATGCTGACGCAGTTCGTCTATGGCCGCGACTAGGCCGCCTTGGCGACCACCTGGTTGCGGCCGTGGGCCTTGGCTTCGTACATGGCCTCGTCGGCGCGCTTGATCAGCCTGGCCTGGTCGTCGGTAGGCAGGCTGGCCGCCACGCCGATGGAGATGGTGACGGTAAGCAGTTCCTCGCCGTCCAGCACCCGGAACGGCGAGCCCGCCACGTGCAGGCGGATGCGTTCGGCGATGCGCTGGGCGTCGACAAGCTGGGTCTCCGGCATCACCACCACGAATTCCTCGCCGCCGAAACGCACCGGCAGGTCCATGGCGCGGACGTTTGAGGCCAGGCGCACGGCGAACTCGCGCAGCACCTCGTCGCCGACCCCATGGCCGAAGCTGTCGTTGATCTTCTTGAAGTGGTCGATGTCGATGACCAGCAGGGCCACCGGCTCACCGCCGCCCGCCACCGCGCGGCGCACCAGGGCGTCGAGCTGGCCCTCCATGTAACGGCGGTTGTGCAGGCCGGTGAGCTGGTCGGTGACCGCCAGCTCCAGCGACAGGTCGAGGTTCTCGCGCAGATAGTCGGTGTAGCGCTTGCGGCGGATCTGGGTCTTCACCCGCGCGGCCATCTCCTGCGGGTCGATGGGGCGCGGCAGGACGTCGTTGACGCCGATCTCCAGCGCCTTCACCAGCCGCGGGCGCTCGTCGAAGTCGACGATGGCCAGGATCGGCAGGTTGCGGGTCGCCTCGTCACTGCGGATCTGGGCGGCGAAGCGCAGGCCGTCGAAGCTCTTGGCCGCGGCGTTGACGATGATCAGGTCCACCGGGCCGCGGGCGGCCAGCATGGCGGTCTCGGGGCCCGTCTCGATCACCGGGCGGTGCTCGATGGCGAGCTCGGCGCAGACCCGTTCGGCCTGGCGGGCGTGGTCGTCGACGATCAGGATGCGGCCGCCGGTCCCGCCCAGGCGCGAGGCGACGCCGGCGATGACGCCCATGCGCCGGCCCGAGGCCTCGCGCTGGCGCAGCTCGTCGATCACCGACTTCAGACGGGTCAGGCTGCGCACCCGGGCGAACAGCATGACGTCGTCGATCGGCTTGGTCAGGAATTCGTCGGCCCCGGCCTCCAGCCCCGCCACGCGGTCGGCGCGGCCGTCGAGCGCGGTCAGCAGGACCACCGGGATGTGGCGGGTCTCGATGTCGTCCTTCAGCCGGCGGCAGACTGCGAAGCCGTCCATGCCGGGCATCATCACGTCGAGCAGCACGATGTCGGGCTTCTCGGCGGCGGCGAGCGCCAGGGCGGTCGGGCCGTCCGGCGCGGTCAGCACCTCGTAGTACTCGGCCTCGAGCTTCGCCTGCAGCAGGCGGACATTGGCCTCGATGTCGTCAACGACCAGGATACGCGCGGACATGGCTCAGCCCATCAGGCGGCGGATGGTTTCGAGGAAATGGACCACCGAGATGGGCTTGGAGATATAGGCCTCGCAGCCCCCCTCGCGGATCCGCTCCTCGTCGCCTTTCATGGCGAAGGCGGTGACGGCGACCACCGGGATCGCGGCCAGGTCCGCGTCTTCCTTCAGCCACTTGGTGACCTCCAGGCCCGAGATCTCGGGAAGCTGGATGTCCATCAGGATCAGGTCCGGGCGGTGCTCACGGGCCAGCGCCAACGCCTGGAGGCCCTCGCGGGTCTGCAGCGTCTCGTAGCCCTGGGCGTCGAGCAGATCATGAAACAGCTTCATGTTCAGCTCGTTATCCTCGACGATGAGGACCTTTTTGGCCATTTAGGACCCGGCTTTGTTCTCGTGGCTGCCGCGAAACGCGGAATTCCCCACCCTCATTCGTTCATCCCATGGATATCCTTAAACTTCGTTAGCCCAAGGAGATCCGGTGGCCGAGGCCCCCGTCCAACGGAGCGTTCCGACGCTGGAAAGCCTGGGCCTGGCCCGGGACCGGCCCCTGGTGATCGTCGATGTGGACGAGGTGCTGGGCCTGTTCATGAAGGGCTTCGGCGCCTTCGTGGCCGAGCGGGGCTATGAGCTGCGGTTCGAGCGATTCGCCCTCTTCCAAAACATCTTCCGGCCCGGCGCGACCGAGCATCTGGACCTGGCCGAGGGCCACAGGCTGTTCGAGGATTTCTTCCGCACCGGCTGCGGCGAGATCGAACCGGCGCCGGGCGCGGTGAAAGCGCTGCGCAGGCTGAGGGCCCGGGCGGAGTTGCTGATCCTGTCCAACGCCCCCGCCGACGCCGAACGGCTGCGGGGCGAATGGCTGAAGCGCCACGGCCTGCCGCAGGCCCTGATCCTGTCGAGCGGGCCGAAGGGGCCGATCACCGCGGGCCTGGTCGCCCAGACCGCCGGGCGCACGGCCTTCGTCGACGACCTGCTGCCCAACCTGGATTCGGTGGCCGAGCATTCGCCGGCGACGGCGACTTTCCAGCATGTGGCCGACCTGCGCCTGCGCCCGCTGGCGCCGCGCTCGGCGCGTCATCCGCGGATCGACGACTGGGCCGAACTCGGCGCGGCGATCGAGGCGGCGATTAGCTGAGCGCCCGCTCCAGGTCGGCGATCAGGTCGTCGACGTTCTCGACGCCGACGGAGAGGCGCACCAGGGAGTCGGAGATGCCGAGTTCCGCCCGCGCGCCGGGCGGGATCGAGGCGTGGGTCATGATCGCCGGGTGCTCGATCAGGCTTTCGACGCCGCCCAGGCTCTCGGCCAGGGTGAAGAGTTCGGTGCGCTCCAGCATCCGCTTGGCGGCCGAGAGGTCGCCCTTCAGCACCAGGCTGATCATGCCGCCGAAGCCGTGCATCTGGCGTTTGGCCAACTCGTGCTGCGGGTGGCTGGCCAGGCCCGGATAGATCACCTGGGCGACCGCCGGGTGGCCCTCCAGCCGCTCGGCGATGGCCGCGGCGTTGGCGCAGTGGCGCTCCATGCGGAGCGCCAGGGTCTTGACCCCGCGCAGGGCCAGGAAGCTGTCGAACGGGCTGGCGATCGAGCCGACCGCGTTCTGCAGGAAGGTCATCCGGTCGGCGACCTCGCCCTCGGAGCCCGTCACCACGATCCCGCCGACCACGTCGGAGTGGCCGTTCAGGTACTTGGTGGTGGAATGCATGACGAGGTCGAAGCCGTGCTCCAGCGGGCGCTGGCAGTAGGGGCTGGCGAAGGTGTTGTCGGCCGCGATCAGCAGGCCCCGGGCTTTGGCCAGCGCCGCCAGCGCATCGAGGTCGGCCAGGCGCAGCATGGGGTTGGTGGGCGTCTCCACCCAGATCAGCCGGGTCCTCGGCCCGACGGCGGCTTCCACGGCGGCTATGTCGGCCAGGTCCACGAAGCTGAAGGTCAGGCCGGCGGACTTGCGCCGCACCTTGTCGAACAGCCGGAAACTGCCGCCGTAGAGGTCGGACGAGGCGATCACGTGGTCGCCGGCGTCCAGCATGTCGAGGATGGTGGCGATCGCCGCCAGGCCCGAGGAGAAGGCGTAGCCCTTCACCCCGCTCTCCAGGTCTGCGACGCAGCGCTCGAAGGCGAAGCGGGTCGGGTTCTGGCTGCGCGAGTATTCGAAGCCCTTGTGCACGCCTGGGCTTTCCTGGGCGTAGGTCGAGCTGGCGTAGATCGGGACCATCACCGCCCCGGTGGTCGGGTCCGGATGCTGGCCGGCGTGGATGGCGCGCGTGTCGAACGCCAGCCGATTTGAACCGTCGGTCATGGGGTCTCCGGTCTCTCTCGTGGCCGACGTCAGGTGCGGCGCAGGTGGTTGATCAGGTCGACGCGGGTGATCAGGCCCAGGAATTCGCGCCCGTCGAGCACGATGGCCACCTCGTCCCGCTCGAAGATGGGGATCAGCGCGTCCAGCGGCTCGTTGGCCTGCAGGGTGTTGAGCTTGGCGACCATGGCGGTGGCCACCCGGTCGCTGAACCGGTCCTGCCCGCCCTCGACCGCGGCCAGCAGGTCGCTCTCGTCCAGGAGGCCGATCAGCCGCCCGTCGTCCAGCACGGGGAGCTGGCTGACGTCGGCGGTGCGCATGCGCTTGTAGGCGGTGTCCAGGGTGTCGTCCGGCCCCACGGTCTCCGCGCCGCCCTCGATGGCGCTGCGGGCCACCAGGTCGCGCAGGGCGCCGGTGATCGGCCGGTCGGTCAGGCCCTGGTCGGCCAGCCAGTGGTCGTTGAAGACCTTGGACAGGTACTTGTTGCCGCTGTCGCAGACGAAGGTCGCCACCCGCTTGGGCGTGGTCTGGGCCTGGCAATAGCGGAGCGCCGCGGCCAGCAGCGTGCCGCTGGACGAGCCGCCGAGCACACCGGCCTTGGACAGCAGGTCGCGGGCGGCCTGGACGCTTTCGCGGTCGGTGACGGCGAAGGCGTTGCCCTTCTTGATCAGCGACAGGTCGCAGTTGTCGGGCACGAAGTCCTCGCCGATGCCCTCGACGATCCAGGAGCCGGCCTCGACCTTTTCGCCGCGGTTGACCAGGGGCTCCAGCACCGAGCCCGCAGGGTCGGCCAGCACCATCTCGGTCTTGGGGCTGACCCGCCTGAAGTAGTCGCCGAGGCCGGTGAGCGTGCCGCCGGAGCCGACGCCGACCACGACGGCGTCCACATCGCCGTCGAGTTGCTCGAACAGCTCCGGGCCGGTGGTGGTCTCGTGCGCCTTGGGGTTCGCCGGGTTGGAGAACTGGTTCATGTAGACCGCGCCCGGCATCGCCGCGGCCAGGCGGTGGGCGATGTCCTGGTAGTAGTCGGGATGGCCCTTGCCGACGTCCGAGCGGGTGATGCGCACGTCGACGCCCAGGCCGCGCAGGTGCTGGATCTTCTCGCGCGCCATCTTGTCGGGCACCACCAGCACCAGGCGGTAGCCCTTCAGGATGCCCACCTGGGCGAGGCCCAGGCCGGTGTTGCCGGCGGTGGCCTCGATGATCACGCCGCCGGGCTTCAGCCGCCCGTCGGCCTCCGCCGCCTCGATCATGGTCCGCGCGATGCGGTCCTTGATAGAGCCGCCGGGGTTGGCGCTCTCCAGCTTGGTGAACAGGCGGCAGGGGCCGCAGTCGAACATGCCGGTCAGCTCCAGCACCGGGGTGCGGCCGATCAGGTCCAGCGCCGAGGTCACCGGGGCGGGCGCGTGCGTATCGGGAACAGAGGTCTTGGCGGCGGGAATCATGGATCAGCCGACTCCGTGCGAAGGGCCCATCACTACCCCACCTGAGATCAACGCAACATCCTTGCTCTGAGATGCGCGGGGCCTGCGCCTATTCTTCACACGTCATTGGGTGCTAGGGCACGGCCATGTCCATCAACATCCAGATCTGGGTCGAAATCTCTCACCAGGCGTCGTTTCGCGCCGGCGGCTGGGCCTATGTGCTCAGCGAAGGCAGTTCGCGGCTGGGCGCCGCCGGCGGGGACCGCAGCGTCACAGCCGAACGGATCGCGCTCTCGGCCCTGCTCGCGGCCGTGACCGCGGCGCCGGCCGGGGCCGACGTCGAGGTGCGCAGCGCCAGCCCCGCCGTGCTGGCGGCCGCCCGGCGGCTGAACCCCGGCGCAGAGCCGCCCGACCAGGACCTGGAGCTCTGGGCCCCGCTCGCCGCGGCGCTGGCGGCCCGCAAGGTAGGCTTCGCCCCGGCCGTCAATGCGCCCCGCTCGCCCAGCGCCTTCGCCCTCGCCTGGGCCGAACTCGCCCGCGACAAGGGCAAGACCGCGCCGTTCAAGGCGGTCATCCCCAAGGCCAACCTGGCCAAGGCCGGGGCGCCGGCTTAGGCCCTCACCAGATGCGCACGCGCTCTGCGGGCGCGAGGTAGAGCTTGTCGCCCGGCTTGACGCCGTAGGCGGCGTACCAGGCGTCCATGTTGCGCACGGTGTCGGCGCGGTATTCGTCCGGGGCATGGCCGTCGGTGACGATCGCCTGGCGCAGGGCGGCCTCGCGCCGCGTCTCGCGCCAGCTCTGGGCGAAGGCGAGGAAGAACTGCTGGTCGCCGGCGAAGCCCTGCTGCGGCGCGCCCTCCTTGCCGCCGTTGGCCAGGCGATAGGCGTCGTAGGCGGCGTTCAGGCCGGCGATGTCGGCGATGTTCTCCGACAGGATCTGCTCGCCGTTCAGCGCCACGTCCGGGAACGGACGGTACTTCGAGTACTGCTCGGCCAGCGCCTTGCCCGAGGCCTGGAAGTGGGCGAGGTCCGAGGGCGTCCACCAGTTCTTCAGGGCCCCGTCGGCGTTGAACATCGCGCCCTGGTCGTCGAAGCTGTGGCTGATCTCGTGGCCGATGGTGGCGCCGGTGGCGCCCAGGTTCATGGCGATCGGGTTGCGCGGGTCGAAATAGGGCGCCTGGAGGATCGCAGCGGGGAAGTTCAGCGCGTTGCGGACCGGCAGGTTCACGGCGTTGACGAGCTGGGGCGTCATCGCCCATTCGCCGCGGTCGACGGGCTTGCCGAACTTGGCGAGGTTGCGGCGGTACTCGAAGAGCTCGGCCCGCGCGGCGTTGCCAAGCGCGTCGCCGGGGGTGACCTTCAGCGACGAATAGTCGACCCAGTGGTCGGGATAGCCCACGCCCACCTTGAGCGTCGCGAGCTTGCGCTCAGCCTCCTGCTTTGTGGCCGGGGCCATCCAGTCGAGCTTTTCGATCCGCACGCGGAAGGCCGCGATCAGGTCGGCCACCATGGCCTGGACCTTCGCCTTGGAGTCGGGTGGGAAATACTCGGCGGCGTAGAGTTTGCCGACCGCCATGCCGAGCGCGTTGTTGGTCGAGTTCACCGCCCGCTTCCAGCGCGCCTGCTGCTGCGGCGTGCCCGAGAGGGTGGTGCCGTAGAAGGCGAACCGCTCGTCGGCGAAGGCCTTGGGCAGGACGCCGGAGTAGTGGTTGATCTGGAGATAGGTCAGATAGGCCTTCCAGACGCCCAGGGGCTGGCTGGCGACGAGCGCGCTCTCGCCCGCGGTCGCTTTCGGGTGCCAGACGATGAACCGCGGGCGCTGGGTGAGGCCCGCGGCGGTGAAGAAGGCCGTCCAGTCGAGGCCCGGCGCCTTCTTCGCGAAGTCGGCTCGCGCCCAGGCGTTGTTGGCCTTCAGCACGTCCTCGGACTCCGCCCGCGGCGCATGGGCCTGGGCGATCTTGGTCTCCAGCTCGAAGATCGCCTGCGCCTCGGCCTGCGCGTTCTTGCGGCCGGCGAGCTCGAGGACCTTGGCGATGTGGCCCTTGTAGGCGGCGCGGATCTTCTCCATCCGCGGGCTGGCGGAGAGGTAGTAGTCGCGGTCGGGCATGCCGAGGCCGCCCTGCAGCAGGTAGGGCGCGTAGCGCTTGGGATCGTTCAGGTCCTGCTCAACCCAGAGGCCGAACAGGTGGTCGGTGTAGAAGTTGGTGGAATTGAGTGCATCGACGTCGGCGCGCAGCTCGCGCCCGAACTCGGCGGCGAGGCCCTTCTTGTCCTTGATGGCGCCGATCCGGGCCAGGGTCGGCTGCAGGGGTTTCAGGCCCAGGGCTTCGATCCTGGCCTCGTCCAGGTAGCTTGAATAGTAGTCGCCGATCTTGCGGGCCTCGGTCCCCGGCGCGGCCTTGGCGGCGGTCTGGATCAGGGCCTGCACGCGCCGGTTGGTGAGTTCGGTCAGCTCCGCGCCGACGCCCCAGCTCGAGCGGTCGGGCGGGATCTCGGTCGTGGCGAGCCAATGGCCGTTGGCATAGCGGAAGAAGTCGTCGCCGGGCTTCACCGACGGGTCCATGCCCGCCAGGTCGAGGCCGGCGGCATGGCTGTTGGCGAGGTCCTGGGCGGCGGGGGTCTGCGCCGTGGCGGCCGAAGCGGCGACGGCGAGCGCGGCGCTGAGCGCCAGCAGGTTTTTCCGGGTTTTCATGGCGCGCAACCTAGCCCGTGTGGCGCCGGTGTCCACGGATCGATGTTCTCGGACCATCCCCCAGCGATAGCGGGCGGAACGGCTGTGCGACGGCGAGCGTCCGGGGAACAGATCGGCTATCAAGGCGGCATGATCCGGATCGGCGTGGACTTCGGGGGGACCAAGATCGAGGCGGCGGCGCTGGACGCCGAGGGGCGCTTCCAGGCGCGCGTACGGGCGCCCTCGCCGGGGAGCTATGAAGCCAGCCTGGAGACCGTGCGCGACCTGATCGCCGAGGCGGAGCGGCAGGCGGGCGTTGCGGGCGCCAGCATCGGCGCAGGCATCCCCGGCTCGCCGTCGCCGGCCACCGGCCTGATCCGCAACGCCAACACCACCCACCTGAACGACAAGCCCCTGCAGGCCGACCTGGAGCGGGTGCTGGGCCGCCCGGTTCGCCTGGCCAACGACGCCAACTGCTTCGCCCTGTCGGAGGCCACGGACGGCGCGGGGGCCGACAGCCAGGTGGTCTTCGGGGTCATCGTCGGAACCGGCTGCGGCGCGGGCGTGACGGTCGGGCGCCAGGTGCTGGCCGGGCGCAACGGCATCGCCGGCGAGTGGGGCCACACGCCCCTGCCCTGGCCGCGGCCGGACGAGCTGCCCGGCCCGGGCTGCTTCTGCGGGCGGTTGAACTGCCTGGAGAACTGGATCAGCGGCCCCGGCTTCGCCCGCGCGCACGGGACCGGCCAGAGCGCCCATCAGATCGTCGAGGCCGCAGCGGGCGGTGAGGCGGCCGCTGTGGCCTCGCTGGACGACTATGTCGACCGCCTGGCGCGCGGCCTGGCGGTGATCGCCGACATCCTGGACCCGGACGTGATCGTGCTCGGCGGCGGCATGTCCAACGTCGAAGCGCTCTACCCGCGCCTGCCCAGCGCGATCGGCGGCTATACGTTCAGCGACATGTTCGCGACGCCGGTCCGGAAGGCGGCCCACGGCGACTCCTCCGGCGTGCGCGGCGCGGCCTGGCTCTGGCCGCTGGACCCAGGGCCATGAAGGCCTTCTGCCGCGACTGCTTCTGGCAGGGCGAGCAGGCCGTGCGGCGGTGCCCGGACTGCGCCTCGCCGAGGATCGTGGCGCACGCGGCGCTGGGCGAACTCGCCATCGCCCACATGGACTGCGACGCCTTCTACGCCAGCGTCGAGAAGCGCGACCGGCCGGAGTTGCGCGACCGGCCGGTCATCGTCGGCGGCGGGAAGCGCGGCGTGGTCACCACCTGCTGCTACATCGCCCGCATCAAGGGCGTGCGCTCGGCCATGCCGATGTTCAAGGCGCTGAAGCTCTGCCCCGAGGCCGTGGTCCTGAAGCCCGATTTCACCAAGTACCGCGCCGAGAGCAAGCGCATCCTGGGCATGGCCGGCGAACTCACCCCGCTGATCCAGAACCTGTCGCTGGACGAGGCCTGGATGGACCTGTCGGGCACCGAGCGGCTGCACAAGGCCGCGCCCGCCGTCACGCTGGCGAAACTGCAGGCGCGGATCGAGGCCGAGACGGGCCTGACCGTCTCCATCGGCCTGTCGGCCAACAAATTCCTGGCCAAGATCGCCTCGGAACTCGACAAGCCGCGTGGTTTCTCGGTGATCGGCGGGGCGGAGGCGGAGGCCTTCCTGGCGCCCAGGCCGGTCCGTATCCTGCCGGGCGTCGGCCCAGCCATGGCCGCCGGCCTGGAGAAGGCGGGCTTCCGCACGGTCGGCGACCTCGCCCAGGCCGACCTCAAGCTGCTGGTCGAGCGGTTCGGCAGCCACGGGCTTGGCCTGTCGCGCCTGGCGCACGGCCAGGACAGCCGCGCGGTCAATCCGCACGAGGAGCGCAAGGGAATCAGCGCCGAGACCACCTTCAACGAGGACCTCTCAGCCCTGGGCGACCTGGAGGACGTGCTGGCGGAGCTGTCGGAGAAGGTCGCCCGCCACGCCCGCGCCGACGGCCTGGCCGGCCGGGTCGTCACCCTGAAGCTGCGCACCACCGATTTCCGCATCCACACACGCCGCCGCACCATCCCGGTGCCGACCCAGACGGCGAAGACCCTGTTCGCGGTGGGCCGCGAACTGCTGGCCCGGGAGGCCACCGGCCGGCCCTACCGCCTGATCGGCATCGGCCTGGCCGAGCTGATCGAGGCCGAGGCGGTGGAGGACGACTTCTTCGCCGGCGACGAGCGGCGCGCCCTGGCCGGAGAGAAGACTCTCGACGCCATCCGCGCCCGCTTCGGCGCGGGCGCGGTCACGTCCGGGCGCATTTTTCGGGCAAAGTCCGTCCCAAAGCGAGATTGAGGCTCGGAAAGCGGGCGAGAGGCAGCGCCGGAACGTCGCAGCTTGACGGTTTCGCTGGGCGCCGGGACGATTCGACCCTTCCAAATGGAACAGGTTTGCATATCTAATCGATTGGCGGCGTGCCGGCAGCGCCGACAGGAGATCGATTGAATGGCCGAACGTAAAATGGGTGATCAGGATACCGGCATTCGCTCGGCGGTCGTCACCCAGACGAAGCCCAAGACACAGAAGCCCTCGATGTATCGGGTGCTGATCTTAAACGACGACTACACGCCAATGGAATTCGTCGTCTATGTGCTTGAGCAGTTCTTCAATAAGTCGCGCGAAGATGCGACTCGCATAATGCTTCACGTCCATCAACACGGCGTGGGGGTGTGCGGGGTGTTCACCTACGAGGTGGCGGAAACAAAAGTAGCCCAGGTCGTTGATACGGCGCGGCGGCATCAACACCCGCTGCAGTGCACCATGGAAAAGGACTAGAGGCACTTGCCTTCATTTTCGCGCCCCCTCGAAGAGTCGCTTCATCGCGCAGTGGCTTACGCCAACCAGCGCAAACATGAATACGCGACCCTCGAACACCTGCTTCTCTCCCTCGTCGACGACGAGGACGCCGCCGGCGTCATGCGGGCGTGCGACGTGGACCTCGGCGCGCTTCGCACCACGCTCACCAACTACGTGGACACCGAACTGCGCTCGCTGGTCGTCGACGACGGCGAGGACGCCAAGCCCACGGCGGGCTTCCAGCGCGTGATCCAGCGCGCGGTCATCCACGTGCAGTCATCCGGCCGCGAGGAGGTCACCGGCGCCAACGTGCTGGTGGCGATCTTCTCCGAGCGGGAGAGCCACGCCGCCTACTTCCTGCAAGAGCAGGACATGACCCGCTACGACGCGGTCAACTACATCGCCCACGGCATCGCCAAAAAGGCCGGCGCCGCGGAGTCCAAGCCCGTGAAGGGCGCCTCGGAGGACGAGGACAAGCCCACCGTCAAGACCGGCGGCGAGGCGCTCGAGGCCTATTGCGTCAACCTCAACGAGAAGGCCAAGCAGGGCAAGGTCGATCCGCTGATCGGCCGCTCGGCCGAGGTCGAGCGCTGCATCCAGATCCTCTGCCGGCGCACCAAGAACAATCCCTTGCTGGTGGGCGACCCCGGGGTCGGCAAGACCGCCATCGCCGAGGGCCTGGCGCGCAAGATCGTCAACAACCAGGTGCCCGAGGTCCTGGCCGGCTCGACCATCTTCTCGCTGGACATGGGCTCGCTGCTGGCGGGAACCCGCTACCGCGGCGACTTCGAAGAGCGCGTGAAGCAGGTGGTCAAGGAACTGGAGAACCACCCCGACGCGGTGCTGTTCATCGACGAGATCCACACGGTGATCGGCGCGGGCGCCACCTCCGGCGGGGCGATGGACGCTTCCAACCTGCTGAAGCCGGCGCTGGCCTCAGGCACCCTGCGGTGCATGGGCTCGACCACCTACAAGGAGTTCCGCCAGCACTTCGAGAAGGACCGCGCGCTCGTCCGCCGGTTCCAGAAGATCGACGTCAACGAGCCCACCATCGACGACACGATCAAGATCCTGAAGGGCCTGAAGATCTATTACGAGGAGTTCCACAAGCTCCGCTACACCAACGACGCCATCAAGGCGGCGGTGGAGCTGTCGGCCAAGTACATCAACGACCGCAAGCTGCCGGACAAGGCCATCGACATCATCGACGAGGCCGGCGCCAGCCAGATGCTGCTGCCGGAGGGCAAGCGGAAGAAGATCATCGGCCTGAAGGAGGTCGAGGCCGTCGTCGCCAAGATCGCCCGCATCCCGCCAAAGTCGGTTTCCAAGACCGACACCGAGGCGCTGAAGCAGCTCGAGGCCGACCTGAAGCGTGCGGTCTACGGCCAGGACGACGCCATCGACCAGCTCTCCTCGGCCATGAAGATGGCCCGGGCCGGCCTGCGCGACGCCAACAAGCCGATCGGCTGCTACCTCTTCTCGGGCCCCACCGGCACCGGCAAGACGGAAACCGCCCGCCAGCTCGCCTCGACGCTGGGCATCGAGCTCCTGCGCTTCGACATGAGCGAGTACATGGAGCGCCATACGGTGAGCCGGCTGATCGGGGCGCCTCCCGGCTATGTGGGCTTCGACCAGGGCGGCCTGCTGACCGACGCGGTCGACCAGCACCCGCACGCGGTCGTCCTGCTCGACGAGATCGAGAAGGCCCACCCGGACGTCTACAACATCCTGCTGCAGGTCATGGACCACGGGGCGCTCACCGACTCCAACGGCAAGAAGATCGACTTCCGCAACGTGGTCCTGATCATGACCACCAACGCCGGCGCCGCCGACGCCCAGCGCAACTCCATCGGCTTCGGCCGGGGGAAGCAGGACGACGAGGCCGAGGAGGCGATCAAGCGGGTGTTCACGCCGGAGTTCCGCAACCGCCTCGACGCGGTGGTGGCCTTCCGCTCGCTGACGCCGGAGATCATCAAGCAGGTCGTCCAGAAGTTCATCATGCAACTGGAGGCCCAGCTCGCCGACCGTCACGTGACCATCGAAACGACCGACGACGCGGCCGACTGGCTGGCGAAGAACGGCTTCGACGAACTCTACGGCGCCCGTCCGCTCGGCCGGGTCATCCAGGAGAACATCAAGAAGCCGCTGGCCGACGAGATCCTGTTCGGCAAGCTGGTCAAGGGCGGCCACGTCAAGGTGGTGCTCAAGGACGGCAAGCTGGCCTTCGAGATCGAGGGCGACGACCGCGAACCCGGCGCGCCGGTGATCGAGGCGCCCGCCGAGGCGGAAGAGGCCCTCCCGGTCGAGTAACCCCTACCTCCTCCATCGCGGCAGCGATGGCGGGAGGGGGACCGCGCCCCGCAGAGGGCGTAGTGGAGGGGGCAAGCTCCTTCCTCCGAAATCAACGATTGGCCGAGCTTGAGGTTTGCCCCCTCCACCATCGGCTCTTCGGCCGACGGTCCCCTTCCCGCCGCTTCGCGGGGGAGGTAGATCGCTAGCTGATCTTCGCCGCGATCTGCTCGGCCAGCACCTTCAACTCCGCGGGATCGGCCATGCCGCCGGCGGCGTGGCGTCCCAGCGGCACGCCCTCCCAGCGCGGGATGATATGGAAATGCAGGTGATAGACCGTCTGCCCGGCCGGGGCGCCGTTGAACTGCGTCACCACGATGCCGTCGGGATTGAGCGCCGCGCGGACCGCGCGGGTCACCCTCTGCACGCCCAGGATCACCTGGCTCAGCACCGCCGGGTCCTCGTCGAGCAGGTTGCGGGCCTGTGAGTGCTTGGGGATCACCAGGGTGTGGCCCCGGCCCTGCGGGAACACATCCATGAAGGCCAGGATGTGGTCGTCCTCGAAGACGCGGGCGGCCGGGGCCTCGCCGCGCAGGATCTTGGCGAAGATGTTGCCGCCGTCGTAGGTCCCGTCCAAGCTCATGCGCATCGCTCCCTAGTCGGAGCTGTCGTAGCAAATCGCCCCGGAGGGTGGAACGATGGCCGTCAGCGAGAAGGGCTCCAAGGACGCGCCCAGCGGGCTGACCGAACGCCAGCAGAAGTGGTTCGCCTCGGTGCAGGCGAGCCTGGAGCGCGACACCGGGAAGACGCTGGACGAGTGGGTGAAGATCGCCCGCACTTGCCCACACGGCAAGCCGAAGGCCCGCGCCGACTGGCTGCGCGAGCACCATGGCCTGGGGGTCAACCGCGCGGCGCACATCCTGTCGCAGGCGTTTCCCTCGGAGATGCGCTGGGACGACGCCGGGCCGCTGCGAGCCGCGCTCTGGGCGGACCCGGCGTCGGAGGCCATCCTGCAGGCGCTGGAGACGGCGGCGGGCAAGCTGCCGGACATCACCACCGGCCAGCGCAAATCCTTCACCGCCTGGTCCCGCAAGGTGCAGATGGCCGCCGCCCGGCCCGTCAAGGGCGGCCACGCCATGGTGGGTTTCGCCGTCGACCCCGGCGCCGACCCGCGCCTTGCGCCCCGCGGCAAGAGCGAAAGCTGGGGCGACCGGTTGAAGGGTCAGATGCTGCTGACGTCGCCGACCGAGGTCGACGCCTCGATCGAGGCGCTGTTGAAGCAGGCGTGGGAGCGTTCGTGATCTTCCTTCCCGCTACGCGGGAAACGACGGGTCAGCTCTCCTGCCGGAACGGCGAATATTCCTCGGTCAGCCACTCCATCTCCTGCTCGACGCCCTGGCGCTCCTGCATGACGAAACGCTCGACCGGGCCGCGGAGGGCCGGGTCAGCGATGTAGTGGGCGGAGTAGACGGGGCTGGGCAGATAGCCGCGGGCGATCTTGTGCTGGCCCTGGGCGCCGGCTTCGACGCGCGCCAGGCCCCGGCCGATGGCCCACTCGATGGCCTGATAGTAGCACAGCTCGAAATGCAGGAAGGGCACGTCCTCGACGCAGCCCCAGTTGCGGCCGTAGAGGCAGTCGTCGCCGATCAGGTTCAGCGCGCCGGCGATCCAGCGCCCCTCCCGCCGAGCCATGATCAGCAGCACCCGGTCCGCCATTCGCTCGCCCAGCAGGGAGAAGAACTGGCGCGTCAGGTAGGGCCGGCCCCACTTGCGCGAGCCGGTGTCCATGTAGAAGCCGAAGAAGGCGTCCCAGTGCGCCTCGCCGATATCCGCGCCGGTCAGGCAGAGGATCTCAAGGCCCTCGACCGCCTCGCGCCGCTCGCGCTTGATGGTCTTGCGCCGGCCTGAGGACAGAGCGGCCAGGAAGTCGTCGAAGGTCGCGTAGTCCCGATTGTGCCAGTGGTATTGCTGGCCCTCGCGCAGCGCCAGCCCCTGCTCGCCCATCCAGCGCCACTCGTCCTCGGTGGGGAAGTTCACGTGGAAGGACGACGAGCCAAAGCGCTCGCAGAGCGTCAACGCCCCGCCCAGCAGGAAGCCGCGGGCCTCCTCCACGTCGACGTCGGGCCGCACCAGCAGGCGCGGGCCGGTGGCCGGGGTGAACGGCGCGGCCGAGAGCAGCTTCGGATAGTACTGGCCGCCGGCGCGCTCATAGGCGTCGGCCCAGGCGTGGTCGAAGATGTATTCCCCCTGGCTGTGGGACTTGCGGTAGAGCGGCATGACCGCGGCCACGCTCCCCTCCCCGTCCTCGACTGCCAGGTGCTGCGGCCCCCAACCGGTGCGCTCGACCGCGCAGTTCGACTCCTCCAGGGCGTCCAGGAAGTCGTAGCGGATGAAGGGGTTGCCGGCGTAGGCGGGGTTTCCGGCGCAGGCGTCCCAGGCCTCGCGCCCGACCTCGGCGATGCGCCGGCAGACGCGAACCGCCGGCTTCAGGCTCACGCCCAGGTCCTCAGCAAGGGGAGAACCCTTCGAAGATCAGGTTGTCGCAGCCGTCGCGAACCGCCTCCCATTGGGCGGGGTCGCGGATCGTCCAGGCGACGATCGGTAGGCCTTCCACGCGGAAGCCGGTGGCGACGTGGCTGGGCAGCATGTCGAGCCCGAGCGCCAGGAAGTGCGGCTTGGCGATGGCCACGTGCTCCAGCCGCGCGAAGCTCCGGCGCTGGTCCTCGGAGAGCTGCGGCGCGCGCTTGTAGGAATAGGAGTCCAGGCCGCGCATCACGCCCGGGAACCGCTCGGCGAACCAGGCGTGCGAATAGGGGTTGAAGCCGATCACGCAGACCGGGCCGGCGTGATCGATGATCACCTCGTGGGTGCGCTGCTCCAGGGGCCCCACGTGGCCATAGGGGGTCTTCAGCTCGATGTGGACCATGGCCCGGCGGCCGACCAGGGCCAGGGTTTCCAGCAGGGTCGGGATGCGCTCGTCCGTGCCCTTCAGGCGCAGTTCGGACAGCTCGACCGTGGTGCGGTCGCCGAGGCGGCCGGGGACGCCGGTCATCCGCTCCAGGTCGTCGTCGTGGAACACCATGGCCTCGCCGTCGGCGGAGAGCTGCACATCGAGTTCGATGCCGTAGCCGGCCGCGCAGGCGGCCTGGAAGGCGCCCAGGGAATTCTCCGGCGGGCCGTCGGGGCTCCATAGGCCCCGATGGGCTATGGCCGGCTCGAAGAGCCGCTCCCAGGCCTCGCCGAATCTTTCCTTCACGAGGGGGCTCTCACGAGACGGCCACCACCGCGTCCACCTCCACGGCGAAGTTCATCGGCAAGCGATAGACGCCGACCGCCGAGCGGGCGTGGCGGCCGGCGTCGCCGAACGCCTCGACCATCAGGTCGGAGCAGCCGTTGATCACCTGGGGGATCTCGAAGAACCCCGGCCCGGCCTGGACGAAGCCGCCTAGCTTCACGACGCGGACCACCCGGTCGAGGTCGCCCTCGCAGGCGGCGCGCATCTGGGCCAGCAGGGAAAGGCCGCACAGCCGGGCGGCGGCGCGGGCGGTCGCGAGGTCGACGTCCTCGCCCACCACGCCCTTGATGCCGCCGTTTGCGTCGAGCGACACCTGGCCGGAGATGTGAATGAATTCGCCGACCCTTACGAAGGGCACGTAGTTGGCGACGGGGGCGTTGGGCTGCGGCAGGACGACGCCCGCGGCGGCCAGTCTTTCTTCGATCTGGGACATGGGCGCAGGTCTAGCGCCCTCCCCTTGTCAGGAAAAGCCAGACCCCCACGAAAAGATAGGCCCCATGAGAAAAGGCCCGGAGCGGGGGGCTCCGGGCCTTCAAACCCATCGGCGGGACCCAAGGGGGTCGACCGCCGTACGCGGGCGACTTCTCTTAGCGGGCCGCTTGGACGCGCTCGACCATGGCGGTCATGCGCTCGTTCAGCGGCTTCATGCTGTCCTTCACCGAGGCCGACACGGTCTCGGTCATGCGGGTCATCTCGGCCATGTAGGCTTCCAGCGCCGACTTGGCGTAGGAGGTCTGCAGTTCGACGACTTCCTGCACGCTCTTGGCGGCCGACAGCGACTTGGCGGCGGCGACCTGATTCTCGAAGGAGGTCTTCGAGAAGGCCATGGCTTGCGCGCCCAGGGCTTCGGCGCCCTTGGTGGCGGCGGTCACCGAGGCGACGACGGCTTCCAGGTTCTTCTTGGAATGGGCGTTGGCGTCGTTCAGGGCGGCGAGGGTCTTTTCCACGCCATCCTTGAAGGCGACGTTGGAGGCGGCGGTGAATTGGTCGACGGTGGACTTCACGGCTTCGGCGGCGGCCATCGGTCTACTCCTGGTTCGAGAGGTGCGGCGGGCGCCGCGGTGCAAGGACGATTTGAGGGCCAGAGCCCATTGAACGCAGGAAATTTATCTCATGTTGCAGTGCAGCAGTCAACGGCTTTTTGTGCAGTGCACAATGACGTGAAAACGAGACGCCCGCCGTCGCATACCGCCGGTTTTCGCCGCACCGCGACAAAACAGCCCGTTCAACACCTGTTTACTCTAACTTCAGCATCGGGCTGTCATGCTACTAAGATTCAAGGGCGGTCCAGCGGCCGTTCGCAAACCTTTGATTCGACGGACGAAGCATGATCCAGCACGCCCGCCGCCTGTTCCTAGCGTTAGGTCTGGCCGCCACGACTGCCCTGGGCTCCATCGCCACTCCGGCGAGCGCCCAGATCCCCTACTTCCAGAACCTGCTCGCCGCCTCGCAGACCAAATATGCGGCGATCGTAGTGGACGCGAAGTCGGGCGAGATCCTCTACGCCAAGCACGCCGACAGCCCGCGCTATCCGGCGTCGATCACCAAGATCATGACGCTCTACCTGACGTTCGAGGCGTTGGCCTCGGGCAAGCTGCACCTGGACGACCGGGTGATGGTCTCGCCGCACGCCGCGGCCCAGGCGCCGACCAAGCTGGGCGTGCGCGCCGGCGATTCGGTCAGCGTCGAGGACGCCATGGACGGCATGGCGACCAAGTCGGCCAACGACATGGCCGTGGCCATGTCCGAGAAGCTGGGCGGCACGGAAAGCCGCTTCGCCGCCCTGATGACCCTGCGCGCCCAGGAGCTGGGCATGCAGAACACTCATTTCGTCAACGCCTCGGGCCTGCCCGACAGCCGCCAGCTCACCACGGCCCGCGACATCGCCATCCTGTCGCGCGCGGTGATGCGCGACTACCCGCAGTACTACAAGCTGTTCAGCCTGCAGGAATTCCGCTTCCGCGGCCAGACCATCGCCAACCACAACCACCTGCTGGGCCGCATGCCAGGCGTTGACGGGCTGAAGACCGGCTTCACCAACGCCTCGGGCTTCAACCTGGCGGTCTCTGCCGTGCGCGACAACCGCCGCCTGATCGCCGTGGTCATGGGCGGCCCCACCACCGCCCAGCGCGACCAGAACGCCGAGGACCTGCTGCTTACGGGCTTCGACGTCATGCGCCGCCGCGGCCTTGGCGAGAAGATCGTGGTCGCCCAGAACCAGTTCGAGCCCACCGAGCTCAACGGCCCGGTCGTCCGCCCGCCGGTCGAGCAGGGCGACGGCGAACAGGACCAACTGAAGATCCAGCTCACCGGCGCGCCCGCGGCCAAGGCCGGCCGGATCGAGGTCGCAAGCGGTCGCCGCCACGGCGAGCAGGCGGCCCTGACCAAGGCTCAATGGGCCGTGCAGGTGGGCGAGTTCCGCTCCAAGACCGACGCCCACCGGCAACTCGCCCTGGTCGAGAAGAAGTTCTCCGACCACGTCGACGGCGCCCGCGCCGCCGCCGAGAAGCAGGGCCGCAGGTACAAGGCGGTGTTCACCGGCCTGACCGAAGCCGACGCCAAGGGCGCCTGCAGCGCCATGAAGGCCAAGCGGCTGGCCTGCATGGTCATCCAGCCGGCGTGAGCTGTCATCCCGGTTTCCGCGCAGCGGAAGGCCGGGACCCATACACTCCGTCCTATCCAGGACTCCTTTGAACCCATCGCGTCTATGGGTCCGGACAAGCGCCGCCCGCTTTCCGGGATGACATTGTTGGGGATTGGCGCGCCGCGGCTCTACGCCCTCAGCAACCGGTCCCGCGCGGCGTTGAGCTGACTTGCGAGGCCGGTGGTCCCACCCTTGTCGGGGTGGGCCATGCGGATCAGGCGGCTGTAGGCGGCCTGGATTTCGTCCTCCGTGGCGTCCGGCCCCACGCCCAATATCGAGCGCGCCTCCTTCAGGCTCATCTCGCTCGAGGCGGGCGGCGGCGTCGCGCGCGGGGCGTTGATCCGTGCGGTGGTCACCAGCCACAGGCCCAGGACCACCAGGACGATGGCGATCGCCCAGCCGCCGCGCAGGCCCGCATAGGCCGCCGCGGCGAAGGCGGCGATGGAAAAGGCGCCCGACAGGAACCGCCACTCCCGCCGCTTCAGCACCGTGCTGCCGCGGCCCAGCCCCACCAGGAACCACAGCACCGCGGCCCCGAGGGCGAGATAGAGCATGGCTATTCCGCGGCGATCTGCTCGGCGTCGGAGAAGCCCGAGAGACCCAGCGCCGTCATCAGGGCGCGCAGCTCCTGGCGCGCGGCCACGTGCTGCAGGGACATGACCACCGGGCGGATGGCGGGCGACAGGTCCGCCACCGTCAGGCCGAACGGGAAGAGTTCGCGATAGATCACCCGGTCGCGCAGCCCCGGCCCGATGCGGAATCCGACCTTGCGCGACAGGGTCTCGATCCGCTCCTCCAGGCGCTTGCGGTTGCGCGCCTCGGTGGGCGCGAGGCGGTTGCGCAGGACCACCCAGTCGATCTGCTTGCGGTCCTTCACGGCGCGGGCCTTGCGGCTGTTCCAGACCGTCTCGGAATAGAGGCTGTGGCGCTTCAGCTCGAGGGTGACGGGATCGACCACCCCCAGCATGTCGAAGTCGACGAAGCTGTCGTTCATCGGCGTAACGATCAGGTCGGCCTGGCCGTGGGCGGCGCGGCTGATCGCGGTGTCGCTGCCGGGGGTGTCGACCAGCACGAAGTCGGCGCGGGCGCCGACGTCGGCGAAGGCCTCCTCGAAGCGGCCCAGGGCCTCCTCGTCGGTGGCCCGCGCCAGGGCCGCGCCGTCGCTGCTGAGCGGATGCTCGATCGGCATGGGCGCGACCACGCCGTTGGCGTCGAGCCAGGCGCGGCGGTTGGCGAAGAAGTGCGAGGTCGACTGCTGGCGAAGGTCGAGGTCCAGCACCGCGACGCTGGCGCCGGCGTGCAGCAGGGCGGCCGCCGTGTGGATGGCGATCGTGGACTTTCCAGCCCCGCCCTTCTCGTTGCCGACCACGATGACGCTGGCCTGCGGCATGTTCAGAACTCCTTAAGGGTCAGCCTTGGCCGAATCAGGGGCCGACTCACTTGCGCCTAGAGGAGCGCCCGCGCCGGAGTCGCGTCAACGCCGCCGGTCGCCGCGCCCTGTGGATGACTACCAGGCGCCGGCCTCGCGCAACTGCCGGGCGAGCTCGGTCGGCACGTCGCCGAAGGCCTCGATGGAGAGGTCCGGCGGGGCGTCCTTGGGCTCGAGGTAGCGCCAGCCCTGGAAGGCGCGGCGCGGGGTGGGCGCCACGCGGACCGGCGTCGGGTCCAGCTTCACCTCGCAGCGGGCGGCGATCCCCTCGCCCACCGTGGTCACGTCCAGGATGGCCTGGCGGCAGAGGATGACGCCCTTGAACACCCGGTAGAGCGAGCCGCCCCGTCGATCATCCGCGGCCCGCTTGGGCGTCTGGCGGGTGCGCATGATCCAGCAGCCGTCGGGATCGTTGTGCGTGGCGTGCCAGTCGATCAGTTCCTCGACCGTCGCCGCGCCGACGCAGAGCTTGATCATGTGCAAGGCCATGGCCCTGGATTAGGGCGGACCCCGGGATTTGACCAGTGCGTCAGGTCGCCCAGCTCGGCTTGCGGCGCTCCAGGAAGGCGCCGACGCCCTCCTGGCCCTCGGGGCCGACCCGGGCGACGGCGATGCGCCGGGCGGTCTCGCGCATCAGGGGCTCGTCGATGGCGTGGCCCTGGATGTCGTTCACCAGCGCCTTGGCGTCGGCCACCGCGCCGGGGGCGCAGGCGGCGATCTCGGCGCCCATCCGCGCCTGGGCCGCGTCGAGGGCGGCGCCGTCGCGGACGATCTCGCCGATCAGGCCGAGCCGCAGGGCGTGTTCGGCGTCGAACACCCGGGCGCTGGCGAACAGACCGCGCGCCGCGCGGGGGCCGATGGCGGCGGCCACATAGGGACTGACTGTCGCCGGGATCAGGCCCAGCCGGACCTCCGGGAAGCCGAACCTCGCGTCGGCGGTGGCGATTGCCGTATCGCAGGCGGCGACCAGTCCCGCGCCGCCGCCGAACGCCGCGCCCTCGACCAGGGCCACGGTCAGGTGCGGCAAGTCCCACAGAGCCTTCAGCATCTTGGCCATGGCGTAGGCGTCTTCCCGATTGTCGCTCTCGGGCCACTCGGCCACCTGGCGGATCCAGCCGAGGTCGGCGCCGGCGCTGAACATCGCGCCCGCGCCGCGCAGGAACACCACCCGCACGCCCTCGGCCCCGCGCAGGGTCTCGAAGGCGTCGGCCAGGGCCGAGACCAGGTCGGCGTCGAGGGCGTTCCTCTTCGACGGGCGGTTCATCGTCAGGGTGACGGCGCCGGTGGGCGTGGCCTCGATCCTTACAAGGTCGGCGGTGGGGCTGACGTCCGGCAGCTCGACCAGGGGATCGGCGATGGGGTTCGACAGAGGGTCGGACACGGGGAGAGCTCCTTCCAGATGCGCCCTCCTAGAATGCGCCAGGCGACCGAGCGGGACCAAGCAAGGCCGGTATCCCCGACTCTGCGGCCACGCTAGGCTCCGCCCCCAGTGTCCCAACTGCCAGACATTCCCGACGAGTCGGCGCTGGCGCGGCTCTTCCACCAGGAGCACGTGCAGACGGAGGCCGTGTGGTTCTCCCTGCCGGGCGGCGCCACCCTGTTCGCCGCGGGCGACACCTCCGACCAGCTCTACTTCGTGCGCGCCGGAAGGCTCGGCGCGTTCCGCCGGGAGCAGGGTCATGAGGCGCAGTTCCTGGGGGTGATCCGGCCGGGGGAGCCGGCGGGCGAGATGTCGCTGATCGCCGGGTCGCCGCACTCGGCCGACGTGGTGGCGCTGCGGGACAGCGAGATCATCGCCGTCCCGCGCGATGTCTTCCTGGAGGCCTGCGAAGCCGACACCGCGGTGATGATCGAGCTCGCAAAGCTGATGATGCTGCGCAGCCGCCAGGCGGTGACCCGCGGCGGGGTCGGCGAGCCCTCGGTGTTCGGCTTCGTCTCCCTGGGGTCGAGCGGCGCCCTGCGGCCCCTGGTCGAACGGCTGGCGGTCGAGATCGGACGCCTCGGCTATTCGGCGACCACCATCGGGCCCGAGGCCCAGGCCGCACCCACCGAGTGGTTCTCCGACGTCGAGAAGACCCACGACTTCGTCCTCTATGTCGCCGAGGCGGCCGACGCCGGCTGGCGGCTGGTGGTGGCCCGCCAGGTGGACCGGCTGTTCCGCGTCGGCCGCGGCGACCGTCCCCCGCCCAAGGCCCAGGGGGCGATGGACGTGCCCTCCCCGCTGCAGGCCCAGCAACTGGTGGACCTGATCCTGCTGCAGCCGGCCGACATCGACCGCCCGCAAGGCTCGGAAGCCTGGCTGGACGCCGCCAACCCCGCCCGGCTGTTCCACATGCGCCGCGACCACGAGGGCGACCTTCAGCGCATCGCCCGCATCCTGACCGGCCAGTCGGTGGGCCTGGTGCTCTCCGGCGGCGGCGCGCGGGCCTATGCCCACGTGGGCGCGGTTCGGGCGTTGCGCGAGCGCGGCGTCCCCATCGATTTCGTGGGCGGGGTCTCGATGGGCGCGGTGATCGCCGCGGGCGTGGCCATGGGCTGGGACGACCAGGAAATGGGCCGGCGCATCAAGGAGGCCTTCGTCGACACCAGCCCGCTGGCCGACATCGCGCTTCCCCTGCTGGCCATGACCCACGGCCTGAAGGTCAACGACCGGCTGGCGCACCACTTCGGGGAGACCCAGATCGCCGACCTGTGGCTGCCGTTCTTCTGCCTGTCGTCGAACCTGACCACCGGCGCCTATCAGATGCACCGCCGCGGCCTGCTGCGCCGGGCGCTACGGGCCTCGATCTCGCTGCCCGGCATCCTGCCGCCGGCCACCGACGAGCAGAACGTGCTGGTCGACGGGGCGGTGATGAAGAACTTCCCGGCGGACGTGATGCGCACCAGCCAGTTGGGGCCCATCGTCGGCGTCGACGTCACCAGCGGCCGCAGCATCACCGCCGACGACGTGGCGCGGCCCGCCTCGGTCTGGCGCTGGATCTGGTCGGGGCAGTGGCGCCGGGGGCCGCCGATCGTCTCGCTGCTGATGCGGGCGGCTACGGTCTCGACCTCCCGCGACCTGTCGGCGGCGCGCGACGCCACCGACGTGCTGGTGATGCCCGACGTGTCGAAGGTGGAAATCCGCGATTTCGGCGCCTATGACCCTGCGGTCGCCGAGGGCTACCGCGCCACGATCGAGGCGCTGGACAAGCTCGACCGCCCGGTCCAGGCCCTGCGCCGGCGCCGCAGCCTCGCGGATCAGAAACTCGACAAGGCCGCCGCCGCGGCGCGCTGAAATGACCTGAAGGCGCCGTTTGCGCCCGCGCCCGAAGCGACCCATATTGGGGGTCCTTGCTCAGCAACTGAAAGGAGGTGATCCAGTGTCTCATAGTGAAAGCCGTGGATCGGCGAACGTGACCTGGACCTCCGCGAAAGAGGTCCGCGCCTAGGCCAAGCTTCGGCAAAGGTCGCGCGCCGCTCTGCGGTCCGACTATGGAAAGGCCGCTTCCGCAAGGAGGCGGCCTTTCGCATGTCTGGCGGCTTGCATTGCGCGACGCCCCTCGCGAAGGTCCGGGCCATAAATCGGGGACGTTCCAGGCATGTCGAAGATGCGTTTTCTCACCCTTGCGGCGATCGCGAGCGCCCTGGCGCTGCCGGCCGCGGCCGCCCCGGCCAAGGACCTCGCCCGGCTGAAGGCCGAGGCGGCCGAGGTCACCATCGTGCGGGACGACTGGGGCATCGCCCACGTGCACGGCAGGACCGACGCCGAGGCCGCGTTCGGGATGATCTACGCCCAGGCGGAAGACGACTTCAACCGCGTGGAGGCCAACTACCTGACCGCGCTCGGCCGCACCGCCGAGGCCGACGGCCAGGGGGCGATCTGGCAGGACCTGCGTCAGAGATTGTTCGTCGATCCGGTTGACCTGAAAGCCAAATACGCCGCGAGCCCGGTGTGGCTGAAGGCCCTGATGAACGGCTGGGCCGACGGCCTGAACTACTATCTGGCGACCCATCCGGGCACGCACCCGAAGGTGATCCGGCGCTTCGAGCCCTGGATGGCGCTTTCGTTCACCGAGGGCAGCATCGGCGGCGACATCGAGAAGGTCTCCCTGCCTGCGCTGGAGGCCTTCTACGGCGACCCGGCGGCGGCCGCCGGCAAGCTCAAGCTCGCCGAGGCCGACAGCCTGAAGTTCAAGGAGCCCGCGGGCTCCAACGGCATGGCGATCGGCCCGCAGATCACCAAGGACGGCCACGCGCTCCTGCTGATCAATCCGCACACCTCGTTCTATTTCCGCTCCGAGCTGCAGATGACCAGCGACGAGGGGCTGGACGCCTACGGGGCGGCGACCTGGGGCCAGTTCTTCGTCTACCAGGGGTTCAACCCGCACGCCGGCTGGATGCACACCTCCACCGGCGCGGATACCGTCGACGAGTTCGCCGAGAGCCTCGTGCGCAGGGACGGCAAGATCCTCTACCGCTACGGCGCCGAGCAGCGGCCGCTGACGGTCTCGACCATCACCGTGGCCTACCGCACGCTGGAAGGCGCCATGGCGTCGAAGACCTTCACGGTCTACCGCAGCCACCACGGGCCGATCGTGCGCGCCGAGGGCGACAAGTGGATCGCCGAAGCCCTGATGTTCAAGCCGATCGAGGCGCTGGAGCAGTCGTTCGGCCGCACCAAGACCCACGACCTCGCCTCGTTCCTGAAGGTCGCCGAGCTGGACGCCAACTCGTCCAACAACACCCTCTTCGCCGACGACAAGGGCGAGACGGCGCTGCTGCTGCCGCAGTTCATGCCCCGGCGCGACAACCGCTTCGACTACACCAGGCCCGTGGACGGCGCGGATCCCGCCACCGACTGGAAGGGCATTACGCCCTTCGCCGACATGCCGAAGGTGATCGATCCGCCCAACGGCTGGGTCTACAATTCCAACGACAGCCCCTGGCATGCCGCGGGGCCGAACAGCCCGAAGAAGGCCGACTTTCCGCGCTACATGGACCAGGCGGGCGACAATCCGCGCACGGCGCACGCGGTGCGCGTCCTCACGGGCCAGGGCGACTTCACGCTCGCCAAGCTGATCGCCACCGATTTCGACTCCTACCTTCCGGCCTTCGCGCGCCTGCTTCCGGGCCTGATGAGCGCCTATGACGGCCTGCCCGGGGCCGATCCGATGAAGGCCAAGCTGGCGGGTCCCGTGGAGGCCCTGCGCGCCTGGGACTTCCGCTGGAGCGCCGAGTCGGTTCCCACCTCGCTCGCAGTGGGCTGGGGCGAGGCGCTGTGGGCCAAGACCGCCGGGGCCGCCAAAAAGGCCGGGATGCACGTCGACGACTACATGGCCGAGCACGCGACGCCCGCCCAGAAGCTCGACGCCCTGGCCGAGAGCGCCGATCGGCTGACGCAGGACTTCGGAACCTGGAAGACGCCCTGGGGGCAGATCAACCGCTTCCAGCGGGTCGACGACGCCATTGTCCCGCACTTCGACGACGCGGCGCCCTCGATCCCCGTGCCCTTCGCCTCCTCCCAGTGGGGGTCGCTGGCGTCCTTCGGCGCCAAGCGCTACCCGGACACCAAGAAATACTACGGCTCCAGCGGCAACAGCTTCGTGGCGGTGATCGAGTTCGGCCCGCGCGTCCACGCCCGCGCGGTGACCGCCGGCGGCGAGAGCGGCGACCCGAAGTCGAAGCACTTCAACGATGAGGCGAGCCGCTATGCCTCGGGCGACCTGCGGGAGGTCTATTTCTATCCCGACCAGCTCGTGGGGCACACCGAGCGGACCTATCACCCCGGCGGCTGAACAGGCTTAGCGGGCCGCCCAGCCTGTGTCGCGGGCGGCGCGTTCGGCGGCGGCGTCCAGGGGTGGGCCGGCGATCAGGCCGTCCACCGCCGCCAGCACCGCCGGCGGGGTCTCGCTGGCGGCGGTGCGGTACTGCGGCGCGGCCTGCGGCGCCCAGGCGCTGGCCGTCTGCACGATCCAGCGGCCGTCACGGCGGCAGGCCAGGCCCGCGAGGCGGTCCGCCCGGCTCAGGAAGGTCCGGCAGTAGCCGCCGCCCGCATCGCGGAAGGTCAGGCCCACCTTCACCGCCCCGCCGTCGGCCGCCAGTTGCGTCGTCAGCGCCCGCGCCAACCCGGCCCGCGCCACCAGCGTCCCATGCTCCGAGACCAGGCTGCCGCCCGGCGGCGAGAGCGACTGGCCGATGGCGACGCCCACCACCAGGCAGGCCGCCAGGGCCGCCCACTGCGGCAGGCCGAGGCGGGGCCGCTGGGGGTCGTTGGCGGCCGTGGCGGCCATCCTGAGCGCCAGGGGGACCTCTTCGGAGAGCACGGGGTCGTAGGCCGCCGCCAGCCGGGCTCTGAGCGCGCGCTGCCGGGCGACCTCGGCGGCGAGGATCGGGTCTGCGGCCATCCGGGCCTCGAAATCGGCCACGGCCTGCGGCGACAGTTCGCCGTCCACATAGGCCGCCATGGTTTCCGGAGACGGGATCATGGCGCCGCCTCCCCGAGATCGGCCAGCAGGGCCGCGCGACCGCGCACCAGGCGGCTGGTCAGCGTGCCCTCGGGCACCTGCAGGACCGAGGCGGCCTCCCGATAGGAGAGCCCGTCCACGAGGACGAGAGCCACGGCCAGGCGCTGCTCGTCGGGCAGCCGCGCCATGGCGCGCTCGACCTCGCCCACGGCCAGCCGGTGCTCCACCGCCGCGGCGCCGGCGTCACCGACGCGCTCGCCCTCCGCCTCCGGGGCCAGCACGGCGCCGCGCCGGCTGCGGGCGCGGGCTTCGTCGATCCAGGCGTTCTTCATGATGCGGAACATCCAGCTATCGAAGCGTGTCCCCGGACGCCACTGGCCGCGGTGGACCAGGGCCCGCTCGACCGTCGCCTGCGCCAGGTCGTCGGCGTCAGCCGGGTTGCGCGTGAGCGCGCGCGCCAGCCGCCGCAGGCGCGGGAGAAGCTCGACGATCTCATGGTCCAAACCGTTCAAGGACGACCTTCGTGTCGAGGGATGAAACGACCGCGCGGCGGCGTTTCATCCCAGGTCCTGCGAAAAAGCGAAATACACAATGGCGCCAAGCGCTGCCTTGAGAGTTCTGACAGACACCATGCCCGTCCTTCGGCCCCGTTCACGACGCTTCCGCATCGTCCGCGCAGCGCTGGCCTGCGCGGCCCTGGCCGTCGGCTCTCCCGCCCCGGCGCAGATCCTGCGGGGCGGAGGGGGGCTGGGCCTGCCGGGCGGCCCCGTGGGCTTGCCGAGTTTGCCGAGCCTCCCGCGCACGCCGGCCCTGCCCGCTGCGCCGCTGCCGGACGTCACCGCAACGACCACGACGCTCTCCGACGCCGCCCTCTCGACGGTCACCCGCGCGCGCGGGTTGACGGCGCAACGGTTGATCCGCGAGCACCGCGATCTGGTGGAGGCCGACGATCGCGGCCAGCCGGTGGTCCGCGGCGAGGCCCTGGGCCTCGGGGTGTCGGACGTCGCCCTGGGTCGTCTGCGGGAGGCGGGCTTCACCGTGCGCTCGGCGGACGAAATCCCCGGGCTCAGCCTGCGCACCGTGGTGCTCGGCGTCCCGCGCGGGCTCTCCGCGGTCGAGGCCCTGCAGCGCCTCAGAGGCCTCGATCCCGCCGGCCAGTACGAGTTCAACCACCTCTATCAGCCGGCCGGCGTTGCGGGCGCAGCCGCCGCCAACGCCGCGGGCGACGCGCCCGACGCACGTGACCGCTCAGTGGGCGTCATCGACGGCGCCGCGGCCGCCAGCCCGCCGACGCTCGCCAACGCCCGCCTCGTCCAGCAGGGGTTCGCGCCCGGCGGGACCCGGGTGACGGCGCACGCGACCGCGGTGGCCTCGCTGATCGCCGGCGAAGGCCGCGGCTTCCGCGGCGCGGCCCCCGGCGCGAAGCTCTATGTCGCCGACGTCTATGGACCGACGCCGGCAGGCGGCTCCGCCGAGGCGGTGGCCCGCGCCATGGGCTGGCTGGCCCAGATGCGCACCCCCGTGATCAACATCAGCCTGGTGGGGCCGCCGAACCTGCTGCTGCAGGCCGCCGTCCAGGCGCTGATCGCCAAGGGCCATCTGGTGGTGGCTCCGGTGGGCAACGACGGCCCGGCCGCGCCGCCCCTCTATCCGGCCGCCTATCCCGGCGTGATCGCGGTGACCGGCGTGGGCCCGGACGGGCGGCCGCTGCCGGAGGCCGGCCGCGGGACCCATGTGGACTTTGCCGCGCCGGGCGCAGGCATCGTGGCGGCCTCGCCGGGCGGCGGGGTCACCGCCGTGCGCGGTTCCTCCTTCGCCGCGCCCATCGTGGCCGGCGAGCTGGCGCGGCGGATGACCGCGCCGGACCGCGGCCAGGCCGAAGAAGCCGTAGCCGCCCTGACCCGCGAGGCGACGGCCCGCGGGGCGGCGCTCGGGCATGGCCTGGTTGGCATGGACGTGCCCGCCCCGGCGGCCGGGCGGACGGAAAAACGCAAGCCGGCGGGATGAAATCCGCGCCTGCCGTCGTTGGTCCTGCGGGATGCAACCAAACGACAGGAGATTCTTCATGCGCAAGACCGCAGTCCTCATCGCCTCGGCCCTGTGCGCCGGCCTCGCCTTCGCCAGCGCGGCCGACGCTCAATTGCTGGGCGGCGGCGCGCGGGGCGGCCTGGGCGGCGGCCTCATGGGCGGCCTCGGCGGCGTCACCGGCGGACTGACCGGCTCGGCCGGCGGCGGCTTCGGCGCCAATCCGGGCCTGTCGGGCTCGCAGATCACCGACACCGCCGGCCGCGGGGTGGGCGTCGCCCGCTCCACCGCCTCCAGGGCAAAGACCAAGGCCGCCGACACGGCCGCGGCAGGCCAGGCCACTGCCGCGGGCGCCGTCCAGCAGGCTCAGATGACCGGCCAAGGCGCCGCCATGACCGCTCAGGGCTCGGCCCAGGGCGCAACAATGACCGCCTCGGGCGTGGCGCAGAACGCTTCGGCCAACGCCCAGCAGCAGGCGCAGGGCGCGCTCGCCTCGGCCGGCCAGGCCGCCTCGGCGTCCGGCCAGGCTTCGGGCGCCGGCAGCGCCAGCGCCTCACCCCGCAAGGGCAAGGCGAGCGGCTCGGCCAGCGGCTCCGGCTCGGGCGCCCTCGGCGGCTCCCTCGCGCCCTCGGCCAACGGTTCGGCCGGCGGCTCGGCGAGCGGCTCGGCGTCAGTCCCCCGCTAACCGGCCCCGCAGCCGGCCGCGGAGGCGCGTGCGCCCGGCTCTGGAGAGGCTCATCGAGCTTGCCGGGCGCGCAGCAGAAGGGTCGTCGGGAGATCCCGGCGGCCCTTCGACCTTTCCCGCGTTCAGAACGAGACGCAGGAGCCCTGGGTGATCAGCAGGACGGAATCCTGGTGGAAGCGGCCCTTGTAGGCGCTGCGCGCCGCCTCGAGCCGGCCCGACACGTCGCGCCCCTTGGGCAGGACGATCAGCACCACCTTCGAGGCCTCGCGGATCAGCCTGTTCTCGTCGCCTCGCCACTGCCCGCCGCCATCCAGCACGGTCAGGCCATCGGGGAACCGCGGCGTGAGGTCCTTGTCGACGAACAGCTGGAAGTCGGCCTCGCTGACCCCGGCCTTGCCGCCGATATTCCGGCCGAAGAAGAGCTGGGCCGTGCGGCGGGCTTCCTGCCCCGCCGGGCAGGCCGCGGCGGTCTCCGCCTTGGGCGGCGGCGCGGTCGCGCAGCCTGCGAGGCCGGCCAGCCCCACGGCGACGACCATGACCCCCAGAACCCTCATCCGCCGATCAACTCCCGTCCGATCAGGAAGCGCCGGATCTCGTTGGTGCCCGCGCCTATGTCATAGAGCTTGGCGTCCCGAACGAGTCGTTCCACCGGATATTCCTTGGTGTAGCCCGCGCCGCCAAGGGCCTGCACGGCCTCCAGCGACACCCGCACGGCGTTTTCGCTGGCCATCAGGATCGCGCCCGCCGCGTCGAACCGGGTGGTCATCCCCGCGTCGCAGGCCTTGGCCACGGCGTAGACGTAGGCCCGCGCGGAATTCAGCGCCACATACATGTCGGCGATCTTGCCCTGCATGAGCTGAAACGACCCGATCGGCTTTCCGAACTGCTTGCGCTCGCGGACGTAGGGCAGGACCACGTCCAGGCAGGCCTGCATGATGCCCAGCGGCCCGGCGGCCAGCACGGCGCGCTCGTAGTCCAGCCCGCTCATCAGGACGCCGACGCCCCCGTTCTCGGGGCCCATGACGTTCTCTTCGGGGACCTCGCAGTCCTCGAACACCAGTTCGGCGGTGTCGGAGCCGCGCATGCCCATCTTGTCGAGCTTCTTGGACACGCTGAAGCCCTTGAAACCCTTCTCGATCAGGAAGGCGGTGATCCCCTTCCCCGACGCCTCGGGATCGGTCTTGGCGTAGACCACCAGGGTGTCGGCGTGCGGGGCGTTGGTGATCCAGAACTTGGTCCCGTTCAGCACATAGCGGTCGCCCTGCTTGCGGGCCACGAGCCGCATGGAGACCACGTCGGAGCCGGAGCCGGCCTCGCTCATGGCCAGCGAGCCCACGTGCTCGCCGCTGATCAGGCCCGGCAGGTAGCGCCGTTTCTGGTCGTCGGTCCCCCAGCGGCGGATCTGGTTCACGCAGAGGTTGGAGTGGGCGCCATAGCTGAGGCCCACCGACGCCGAGGCGCGGGAAACCTCCTCCATCGCCACCACGTGCTCGAGATAGCCCAGGCCCAGGCCGCCGTAGGCTTCCTCGACCGTCACGCCATGCAGTCCCAGCGCGCCCATCTGGGGCCAGAGCGCGCGGGGGAACACGTTGGTCTCGTCGATCTCGGCGGCGAGCGGCGAGATCTTGTCGGCGGCGAAGCGGGCGGTGGTCTCGCGGATGGCGTCCGCGGTCTCGCCGAGGCCGAATTCGAGGTTGGGTCCGTGGTTGGGGATCATGCGCGGGGGCTTAGCATGAGCCGCCCGCGCTCGCGAGGGGAGCGGCTCTAGAGCGCGTCAGGGTGAAGTGGAAGCCGGTTCACCCGTCTGACGCGCTCCAAGCTTTTGAAGATAGACCCTTCTTGCCCGGTTCAGGTGATTCCACCTGAACCGGGAAGGGTCTAGCTGTGGCCGCGCGCCTGGCGCTCGGCGGCGCGGCCCAGGCGGTCGAGCAGCAGATAGACCGCCACGACGAAGAAGCCGACGCCGGCGATCCCGGCCAGGCCGCCCACCAGCCGCGGCCCCAGCAGGCCTCCGCCGGCCCGGGCATAGGTCGCCCAGAAGATGCCGCCGCCGAAGAAGGTGAGGCCCAGCACCGCAAGCGCCGCCAACGTCAGGAGGCCGCCCTGCGGCCGCTCCGGCAGGGGCTGGACAATCGGGGCGTCGAAGTCCGCCGGCGCGGCGTCGTCGATCACCAGGCGGTCCGACAGGAAGGGGTCGTCTTCGTCGAACGCCTCGTCCTCGGGCGGCTCTTCCTCGATGACGTCCGCCGCCGGATCGTCGAACAGGCTGCCGCCGCGCGGCTCGTCGTCCTCGGTCTCGACGCGCGCGCGCCAGGGCTCCAGGGGCGACGGCTGCTGCGGCTCGGGCTCGACCTCCGGCGCGCGCAGGAAGAACGGCACCGGGTCGTCGAACGGCGCGGCCGGGGCCGACGCTTCGGCCTCATGCGGCGGCTCGTCGAGCGGCGGCGCGAAATCCGCCTGAGGGTGCGGCGCGTCAGGGATGTGCTCGGGATGGGTCCGAGCCTGGTCCTCGGCCGCCGGGTCGTCGCCGGGCTCCTGGAAGATGGTCGACAGGCGCGCGCTGACCGCCTCCGCGGCCGCCTTGGCCGGGCCGGCGGCGTCCTCATCGTCCGGCGGGACTGGGGCCGGCGTGGGCTCGCCCTCGCGGCGCACGACCAGCCGGTCGCCCTCGAGCTCGGCGACCACCTCCACCGGGACCTGCAGCGGCACGAGGTCCTGGGCGTCGGTGTCCAGCAGGGGCTTCAGGATCGGCGACGGCGCCGCCACCCAGGCCTCGCCGGGTGGCGTCAGGAACAGGGTCTTCTCCACCGAGCGGCGGCGCACCAGGGCGTCGACGACGATCCGCTCGCCGCCGACATTGGCCTTGCGCCACATCTCCATGGCGCAGGCGGCCTGCACCGGGGCGCCCTCGTTGAGCCGCTTCAACACCCCGGACTGGTGGAAGCTGTCGAGGCCGATGTTGAAGACGAAGGAGGCCAGGGCGTCGAACTGGTTCTGGGTGAGCGGGGCGAACACCGCCTCGTTCAGCGCATGGGCCACCGCGATCAGGTCGTAGAGCAGCAGGGCCTCGGCGTCGTCGCGCGACACCTCCGCGCCCTGGCGGGCGGTCAGCGTGTGGCCATGGCCGATCGTCCAGCGCCCATCGGGCAACTGGGCGGCCGCTTGGCGATACCCCTCGAACCGCTTGATCAGCTCGATCGCGGCGCGGGAGACACGGTGGCGAGGCTCCATGCCCTCTGACCCAGTTTGAAACAGGCGCGACAGCGCCCAGGCTTACCGGCAAGTCCTGGGCCGGTAGCCTTACTTGGGTCAATCCTTACAACAGGATAAGCGCCGATATTCCCAGGAGGGCTAAGAATCCGAAGAAGTCGGTCATGAAGGTGACCACCACCGAGGAGGACACCGCCGGGTCGCGCCCGAACCGGTCCAGGACGATGGGCGCCAGAATCCCGCCGACCGCGGCGACGAACAGATTGGCGATGATCGCCAGGAAGACCACCAGCGACAGCTTCCAGTCGCGCTGCCAGATGAACAGGCCGGCGCCGAGCATGAAGCCCACCGCCGCGCCATTCAACAGGCCGACCACCAGTTCGCGCATGATGATCCGCGCGGCGTTCGCGGCGTTCAGCTCCTTGCTGGCGATGGCCCGCACGGCGACCGTCAGCGCCTGGGTGCCGGCGTTGCCGCCCAGCGAGGAGACGATCGGCAGCAGCATCACCAGCACCACGATCTTGGCGATCATCGGCTGGAAGGGGCCGATGACGATCACGGCGATGGCCTCGGTGACCAGGTTGATCAGCAGCCACGGCAGGCGCGACTGGACGATCCCCAGGAAGCCGGCGTCGCGGCCCGCGTCGGACACGCCGGCCAGGGCCAGGATGTCCTCCTCGGTCTCTTCCTGAATGACGCCGACGATGTCGTCGACGGTGATCTGGCCCACCAGCCGCCCGCCGGGCTCAATCACGGGGGCGGAGATCAGCCGGTACTTGTCGAAGATGTAGGCCACCTCCTCCTGGTCCATGTCGACCGGGATTTCCGTGACCTGCTCCATGATCTGAGCGAGCGGGATGTCGCGCTGACTGCGCAGCAGGTGGCTGACCGGGCAGGCGCCGACGGGCTTGTAGGCGGGGTCGACGACATAGACGTCGAAGAACAGCTCCGGCAGCTCCTCGCTCTCGCGGCGCAGGTGGTCGATGGTCTGGCCGACGGTCCAGAACTGCGGCGCGGCCACCACCTCGCGCTGCATCAGCCGCCCGGCGGTCTCGTCCTCGTAGGCGAGCGTGGTCTCGATGGCGGCCCGCTCGACGTCGGGCAGGGCGGCCAGCACCTGGGCGCGCTTGTCGGCCTCCAGGTCGTCGACGACGTCGGCGGCGTCGTCGCTCTCCATCTCGCCCAGGGCCTTGGCGAGAATCGCCGAGGGGACGTGTTCGAGAATCTCCTCGCGGATCTCGGTGTCGAGCTCGGAGAGCACCTCGCCGAGGATCTCGGGGTCCAGGTGCGGGACCAGCTCCTCGCGGTCGTCGGCCGAGAGGAATCCCATCAGGTCGGCCACGTCGGCCGGGTGCAGAGCGCCCAGCAGCTCGCGCAGGCGCTCGGTGTCCCCGCGGTCGAGCGCGTCGACCACCATCGGGACGTAGGCCGGATTTAGGGAATAGTCCTCGCCAAGGGCGAGGTCTTCCAGGTCCTCTTCGGTCTCAGATCGCTCTCGTAGCTCAAGGTCGTCCGTTTCACGGCTCATCGCGGACCTCCTTCAGCTATGTCGAAGCGTTGTTTTCCTGAAGAGTTGAAGGACCTTAATTCACTGGTGCGGTCGAGAAGACTCGAACTTCCACGGGTTGCCCCACAGCGACCTCAACGCTGCGCGTCTACCAATTCCGCCACGACCGCTCGTGGTGAGCCGCGGGGGGTAGCAAACGGCGGAGGCTTTGTGAAGGGCGGCGAAAACGCCCGCCCTGGCTGGGCGGCTACTGGCCGCCGGCCATGAAGTCGTAGACGTTGGCCTCGCGGGTCACCGCGATGGAGATCTTCTCGTCGTTGATCTGGATTTCGCCGCGGGCGATCGGGTGGTTGTTGGCCAGGATCCAGACCTCGTCATTGACCGCCGTGTCGAGCGGGATCACCGCACCGCGGCCCATGCGCAGCAGTTGCTGCATGGGAAGCGTCGAGCGCCCCAGCACCACCTGAATCTCGACATTGACCGCCTTGACCTGGCTCACGGAGTTACGCCTCTCAGTACGCGAGGGCTTTGCGTCGGCTCAGCCCAGACCCCACATTGGCCGCGACATGCTTGACCGGGTGTTAAATCCAGCGACGGAAGCGCCGATTTTCGGCCGCAGCGACAACTTGCCCGCCGGTTGGGCGGTTTCGCGCGGCCCCGTGGCCTATCCGGACGCCGTGGCGGCCATGGAGGCGCGCGCCGCGGCCATCGCCGAGGGCCGGGCGCAGGAGCTGGTCTGGCTGCTGGAGCATCCGCCGCTCTACACCGCCGGCGTCTCGGCGAAGCCAGGCGACCTGCTGGATGCGGACCGGTTTCCGGTGTTCGAGAGCGGGCGCGGCGGGCAATTCACCTATCACGGCCCCGGCCAGCGGGTGGCCTATGTCATGCTGGACCTGAGCCGGCGCCGCCGCGACGTGCGCGCCTTCGTGGCCGCCCTGGAGGCCTGGGTGATCGGGGCGCTCGGCCGGTTCAATGTCGCCGGCGAGGTTCGCCCGGGCCGCGTCGGCGTCTGGGTGGCGCGGCGCCAGCCCGGCGCGCCCGCTCGCGAGGACAAGATCGCCGCCATCGGGGTCAAACTGCGCCGCTGGGTGTCGTTCCATGGGATTTCCCTGAACGTCGAGCCGGACCTCAGCCATTTCAACGGCATTGTCCCCTGCGGCGTCACCGAGCACGGGGTGACCAGCCTGGTCGACCTGGGCCTGCCGGCGACCATGGACGAGGCCGACGCGGCCTTGCGCGCCAGCTTCGAAGCCGTGTTCGGACCCCTCGCGCCCGCCGATCCGCCAGTGTAGGCACCTTCCCCAAGCCCCTGAGTCGGTGCGATGGAAGCCTCGATGCCGTACCGTGCGTTTGCGACCCCTGTCCTGTTCGCCGCCTTCCTGGCCTCCGCCGGCTCGGCGCTGGCCCTGGACGTAAGCTATCCGCCATCGAGGGCGCTGGGCGACATCGCCGCCTGGCTGCAGCGCGACACGCCGATCCTGCCGGGCCAGGTGGTCGACGTCAGCCCCTCGGCGGTCACCGCCATCACCGCGGCCCAGCCCACCGGCCAGCCGCGCGGCTTCCTGGCCAATATCGTCTCCGAAGCGGTGGACCCCCAGATCCTCGCGCACGAGGATGTCGCCTCCTGGAGCATTCCGGTGGAGGTCGACTGCGAAAAGCGCATCGTGCGCCTGGGCGTGATGACCGGCTTCCACACCCGCGACCTGCGCACCGACCCGCGCACGGTGCGTGACGCCGACGACGCCTGGGTCAATCCGGTGGCCAGCGCGCCCCTGGGAGCCGTGATGCGCGCCCTGTGCGACCGCGACTTCCGCCGCCCCTTCGACGGCAGGCTGAAGGTCGCCGCCGCCCGGTCCGCGCCACCGCCAAAGCCCGCGCCGACGCCTCCCGCGCCGGCAGCGGACGCCCCGCGCACGCCGGCCCTGCGCCCGACCCTCACGCCGGCGTCTCCGGCGCCGCCGAAGCCCAAGGCGACGGCCGCGGCGTCCGCCGGCGGCGCCGCGGTGCAGATCGGCGCCTCGCCCGACGCCAAGGACGCCGAGGCGCTGCTGGCCCGCCTCAAGACCAAGTTCGCCACCGACGTCGGCGGCCACGGCGCCGAGGTCGTCACCGCCGAGGTGGACGGCAAGACGGTGCACCGCGCCCTGATCACCGGCTTCGTCTCCGCCGCCGAAGCGAGCAGCCTGTGCGAAAAGCTGAAGGCCGGCGGCCAAGCCTGCTTCGTCCGGCGCTGAGTCGTTTGACGCCGCCGCCCCAGGGTGCATCGTGACGGCGGGCGAACTTCCTCGGGGACCTGTGATGAAAGCTTTCAAGATCGGCGCGGTGATCTGCGCCCTGGCGATGCTGGCCGCCCCAGCCTGGGCGGCGGGACCCGGCCGGGCCCCGACCATCACCGAGTCGCTCGACATGGTGAGCTACGGCGCGCCGAAGATCTCGCCGGACGGCAAGAAGGTCGTCTTCGAGCAGACGGCCACCAACTGGGAGACCAACGCCTTCGAGACCTCGCTGTGGCTGGCCGACGCCGCCGGCGGCGCGCCGCGGCGGCTGACCCTGGCGGTGAAATCCTCCAGCGACGCGGCCTGGTCGCCGGACGGCCGCTGGATCGCTTTCCTCTCCGACCGCCCGGGCGCGCTGCCCAAATCGCCGGCCGACAAGAAGCAGCTCTACGTCATGCCCGCCGACGGCGGCGAGGCCCAGCAGATGGGCGTCTTCGAGAAGGGCGCCAACGCCTTCGAATGGGCGCCTGATTCCAGGAGCCTCGCCGTCGCCGCCGAGGTCCCCGAGCCCAAGGCGATGAAGGACCGCAAGGAGACCTTCGGCGACTATCATGTGATCCACGCGGACTACGGCCTGGTGCAGCTGTGGCGCGTGACCCTGCCCCGCGCGGACGCCGCGGGCCGGGCGGGCGCGGTGGCCGGCCCCACGCCGATCACCAAGAGCGAGACCTTCAGCGTCGAGGGCTTTGCCTTCTCGCCGGACGGCAGGACCATCGCCTTCTCCGCCCAGCGCGACCCGGACCTGATCTCGGCCTTCACCAGCAAGATCTACACCGTCGACGTGGCGAGCGGGACGGTGAAGACGATCGTCGACGCGCCCGGACCCAACAGCGACCCGCACTGGTCGCCGGACGGAGGCCAGATCGCCTTCCGCGCCGCGCCGGGCGCCAAGTACTTCTTCTACGCCAACCAGAAGATCGCCGTGGTCAGCCGCGACGGTGGGCCGGTGAAGGTGGTCGATCCGGGCTTCGACGAGGACGCCGCCATCCTGCGCTGGGCGCCCGAGGGCATCTATTTCGCCGGCCGCGAGGGGACCAACTCCAGCCTGTTCCTGGCCGACCCGAAGACCCTGGCGGTGAAGAAGATCGCCCTGCCCGGCTCCGACATCGCCGCGCGGTTCTCGTTCTCCGACGGCTTCCGGCGCGCAGCCTATGTGGGCGCCGGCGCGAACCTGTTCCCGGAAATCTACGCTGCCGACCTGGCGACGCCGAAGCCCGTCCAGCTCACCCATGGCGCGGAGCAGTTCGCGGGCCTGGCGATCGCCAGGCGCGAGCTGGTGAGGTGGAAGTCCGGCGACGGCGCGGCGGTGGAGGGCGTGCTCTACAAACCCGCCGACTTCGACCCCAAAAAGAAATACCCCCTGCTGGTGGTGATCCACGGCGGGCCCACGGGCATCGACGTCCCCGCGCTGGGCGCCGACCGCTACTATCCGATCGAGCGGTTCGTGGAGAAGGGCGCCGTCGTGCTGCGGCCCAACTACCGGGGCTCGGCCGGCTACGGCGAGAAGTTCCGCTCGCTCAACGTCCGCAACCTCGGCGTGGGCGACTACGCCGACGTGATCTCAGGCGTGGATTCCCTGATCGCCAAGGGCTTCGTGGACAAGGACCGCGTGGGCGCCATGGGCTGGAGCGAGGGCGGCTATATCTCGGCCTTCATCACCACCTCGTCGGACCGGTTCAAGGCGGTCTCGGTGGGCGCCGGCATCTCCGACTGGATGACCTACTACGCCAACACCGACATCACGCCCTTCACCCGGCAGTACCTGCTGGCCACGCCCTGGGACGACCCGAAGATCTACGCCAAGACCTCGCCCATCACCTACATCGCCAAGGCCAAGACCCCGACGCTGATCCAGCAGGGCAGCGCCGACAAGCGGGTGCCGGTGGCCAACTCCTTCGAGCTGCGCCAGGCGCTGGAAGACCATGGGGTGCCGGTGAAGATGGTGCTCTACGACGGCTTCGGTCACCCCATCAACAAGCCCAAGCAGCAGCGCGCGGTGATGGAGGAGAACGAGAACTGGTTCGGCCACTACATCTTCGGCGAACCGCTGGCCCCGGCGCTGACCCCCGCGAACTAGATCGTCAGCGCCGGGCCCAGCGGGTTGGGGCCATAGCGGTTGGCGCCGGCCTCGCCGGGCATGGCGCCCAGCTCGACGCCGGCCCAGACGAGCACCAGGGTGAAGGCGAAGTCGAAGAAGCTGTTCGGCTGCGGCCAGACGGCCACCACGGAGGTCAGCACCAACGCCGCCCACCAGCCGGAGCGGCCGCGGTCGTGCAGGCGCTTCGACAGCACGCAGGCGCCGCAATAGAACAGCGGCGGATAGACGAACCACCCCGTGATCCAGTGCAGCGTCGTGCCGGCGATGGCCTCGTAGACCACCGCGATCATCAACAGCGCGAAGGCGGCGATCAGCGAGGGCATGCGCGCCGCCCGGCCGTCGGCCGAGAAGAACACCTCGCTCCAGTCGATCTGGCCGTTCATGGCGCGCCCCAGCGAATCCGAGGCTTCAGCATAGCCTCGGGTCCGCGGTCAGGCGAATTCCACCAGCACCTCGTCGGCCGCCACGCTGTCGCCGGCGGCGGCGTTGACCGCCTTCACCGTGCCGTCGCGCTCGGCGCGGATGATGTTCTGCATCTTCATGGCCTCGATGACCGCCACCGGCTCCCCGGCGCGGACCTGCTGGCCCACGGCGAGGTCGAGGGTCACCACCAGGCCCGGCATCGGCGACAGCACCATCTTGGAGGTGTCGGCGGCGGCCTTGGGCGGCAGGCGCTCGTGCAGTTCGGCGATGCGCGGGGTCAACACCAGCACCTTGGCGGCCGCGGCGCGGTGGCGGATGCGGAAGCCCTCCGGCAGGGGCTCCACCTGGGCGGAGAAGGCGCGGCCGTCGAGGACGCCGCGGAACACCGCCTTGCCGGGCCGCCAGTCGATGTCCTCCAGCGTCAGCGTGCGGCCGTCTTCGAGGAACTCCACGGTCAGCGCCTCGCCGTTGGTGACCCGCACCAGCCGCCGCTCGCCGCCCTCGATCACCACCCAGTCGTCGCGCATCAGCTCCGGGGCGGCGCGCCGGGTGATGGTGCGGTGCATGGCGCAGGCCACCGCGGCCATCAGGTCGCGCTGGAAGGCCGTGGGCGTCGTCCCTGAGAACCCGTCGGGGAACTCGTCCTTGATGTAGTTGGTGGAGAGCTTGCCGGAGCGGAACCGCTCCTGGTCCATCACCGCGGCCAGGAAGGGGATGTTCTGCCCAAGCCCCTCGATGTGGAAGTCCTCCAGCGCGCGGCCCATGGCGTCGACGGCCTCCAGGCGTGTTCCGGCCCAGGTGGAGAGCTTGGAGATCATCGGGTCGTAGAACATCGAGATCTCGTCGCCCTCGCGCACGCCCGCGTCGTTGCGGACCAGCACGCCGGGCGCGACCTCGCCCTCGGCGGGCGGGTCGTAGCGGACCAGGCGGCCGATGGAAGGCAGGAAGCCGCGATAGGGGTCCTCGGCGTAGATGCGGCTCTCGATGGCCCAGCCGCCGATCTTCAGGTCCTTCTGGGCGAAGGCGAGTTTCTCCCCATAGGCCGAGCGAATCATCTGTTCGACCAGGTCGAGACCGGTGATCAACTCGGTAACCGGGTGCTCCACCTGCAGGCGGGTGTTCATCTCCAGGAAGAAGAAGCTCTTGTCCTGGCCGGCCACGAACTCGACGGTGCCGGCCGAGTCGTAGTTCACCGCCTTGGCCAGCGCCACGGCCTGGGCGCCCATGGCCTCGCGGGTCTTGGCGTCCAGCAGCGGGCTCGGCGCCTCCTCGATGACCTTCTGGTTGCGCCGCTGGATCGAGCATTCCCGCTCGAACAGGTGGACGACATTGCCGTGCTTGTCGCCCAGCACCTGAATCTCGATGTGGCGCGGGCTCTCGATGAACTTCTCGATGAAGATCCGGTCGTCGCCGAAGCTCGCCTTGGCCTCGGCCTTCACCGCCGGAAAACCCTCCTCGACGTCCTGGGTGTTCCAGGCGACGCGTATGCCCTTGCCGCCGCCGCCGGCCGAGGCCTTGATCATCACCGGGTAGCCGATCTCCTCGGAGATCCGGATGGCGTGGGCGGTGTCGTCGATCTCGCCCACATGGCCGGGCACGACCGAGACGTTGGCCCTGGCGGCGAACTTCTTCGATTCGATCTTGTCGCCCATCGCTTCGATGGCGTGCGGGTTGGGGCCGATGAAGACGATCCCCTCCTCCGCGCAACGCCTGGCGAAGCCGGCGTTCTCCGACAGGAAGCCGAACCCCGGGTGGATCGCCTGGGCGCCCGTCTCGCGCGCCGCGGCAATGATCTTGTCGGCCACCAGATAGGACTGCGCCGCCGGGGCCGGGCCGATGAACACGGTCTCGTCGGCCATCTCGACGGCCATGGAGTCCGCGTCGGCCTCGGAATAGACCACTACGGTGGCGATCCCCATCCGGCGACAGGTCTTGATGATGCGGACGGCGATTTCGCCCCGATTGGCGATCAGGATCTTGGAAAACATCTAGCCGAGCACGCGCCTCACTTCCGAACCGAAGGCGGGGACCTTAGATTGACCGCCATGAGCACGCCACAACTCTCCCCATCCGGCTTCGACCTGACGCCACCTGGCGCGGAGGAACGCAAGGCCCTGGAGGCCTCGCTGACGCGGGAAGAGGCCGATGTCCTGCTGCACCACGGCACCGAGGCGCCCTTCTGTGGCGGTCTCTTGGATCAGAAGGACGCGGGGATCTACTGCTGCCGCCTCTGCGGCCTGCCGCTGTTCGAGCACAAGACCAAGTTCGAAAGCGGCACCGGCTGGCCGTCCTTCTGGGCGCCGGTGGACGAGACGCACGTCAAGGCGATCGAGGACCGCTCCTACGGCATGCTGCGCGTCGAGACGACCTGCGCGCGCTGCGGCAGCCACCAGGGCCACGTCTTCCCCGATGGTCCGCCGCCGACCCGGCTGCGCTACTGTATCAACTCGGTGTCGCTGGAGTTCGTCCCCTACGGCGCGCCCCTGCCGGACCGCCTGCGCCGCGGCGAAGGCGTGGCCAAGGCCACCGCGCCGGCCTAGCGCCTGAACAGCTCACTCAAGGAACTCGGGCCCCTTCACCGGGCGCCGATCGCGCCATCCACATCGCCAGCCGCGCCGCCAGCAGGCGGCGGATGAGCTTCAGCGGAAATCCTCGATAGGACGGGATGTCGCCCGGAAGCGTGACGCCGGGCGGCAGGCTGGCGACCTTGTTTCGCACCTCCACGGGAGGCGGGTCGCCGGAGAAGCGGGCGCGATAGACGGACGTCCACCACCCCGGACCGTGCTTCAGGTACATGCCCGAATTGCAGCAGGTCGCGACATACCGGGTGGTCGGCGCGGACTCCGAAAGCTTGATCCCCTCGAGCGCCTCGGCGCCGGCCACGCAGGCGAATCGGTCATCGCGATAGATCAGATATGGCGTCCCACCGAACCCATCGCGGATCGCCGCCGCATTGGGCAACGCCTCGATGAGCCGCCCTCCGGCCTGGCAATCCGAACAACAGCAGACCGCGCCCAGGATCGGCTCGCCGACCGCCTTCAACTGCACCCGGCCGCAAACACACGATGCGCTTCGCTCGATCATGGCCCCTCCCGACGTGCGCAGCCCGCACCCCTAGATCCCACGGCGAGGCGGAAATGTCCCTTCTCTTCCTGCGAGAAGGGACACTGCGTGATTCGGCCTAGTTCTTCTTGCCCGCCGGAGACTGCCCGGAGCCCGCGCCGCCCGTGCCGCCTTCGGCCGGTTCGCCGCCGGCGTCGCGGATCTGGGCGCCCAGGACGCTGTCCCCATAGCCCGAGCCCGCTCGGGTGAAGTAATTGCCCTTGGCCAGACGCAGGTTGTTCTGCACGTGGACCACGCCGGAGATGTCCTCCACCAGGCGCTCGGCGCGGTGCTTGGCCTCGCGGCTTTCCACCGTGCCCGACAGCGTCACCTCCCCGCCCGAGACCGAGATCGAAATCTCGGTGGCGTCGAGCCAGGGATCGTCGGTCAGCCGCTCGTGGGCGTCGTCGTTGATCCGCTCGTCGGCGCGCTTGTAGCCTTGGGGCCCAAGCCCCCGGGCGCCGCGATCATAGGCCCGCGCCTCCGAGCCGCCGGCGAACCAGGACGCCACCTTCTCGCCGGCCCGGTGCAGGAACTCGCCGGACTTGCGGCCGGCTTCCTCGAAGCGGTCGGAGCGGGTTTCGGGCCGCGCATTGTCGCCATAGCCGTAGCCGCGCTCGTAGTCGTAGCCGCCGGTCCCGCCGCTGGCCGGACGGTTGCTGCGGAACTCCCCGCGATAGCCGCCATACCCCGGCTCGCCATAGCCCTGGGCGTGGTAGCGGGCGCGGGTGGGGCTGTAGCCGGCGTCATAGCCGCCGGCCGGTTCGCCGTAGTCCAGGCCGCCCTCGCCGTATTCCTCGCGGTAGATCCGTTCGCCGTCGTCGCCGTAGAAGCGGCCGCCGGTGTAGTCCTGGCCGGAAACCCGCGGCAGCTTGCCGTACTCGCCGCGCCGCATGGCCGGGCTCACCCCGCCGTAGGCCGGATCCTGCCATCCGCGGCCGACCGAGCCTCCGCGATAGCCGCCGCCGTAGCTTTCCGGCGCGGCGCGGCCGTAGCTCGCCCCGCTCTCACGCTCGCCGAACACCCGGTCGCGGCCCGGCCCACCGCGGCGGGCGGCATAGGCGCCGGGCTCGGCGTCGCGGTCCCAGGTGCGGTCCTCGTCGTAGCGGCTCTGGTCGCCGGTGAGCCCTCGCCCGCCGCGGTCACGGATTTGCCGCTCGCGATCGTCCATCCAGTTGCCGGCCATGGGAAGTTCCTCCGATGTGTTGGGCGTTCTTGCGCCCACAACCGGAGCCGTCCGGCGGAGGTTCCTGGAAATCCGCCGCTATAGCGGAATGTTGTCGTGCTTCTTCCAGGGGTTGGTGAGCTGCTTGCCCTTCAGGTTCTTCAGCGCCTTGACGATCCGCCGCCGGGTGCCGTGGGGCATGATCACGTCGTCGATGTAGCCGCGGGAGGCGGCGACGAAGGGGTTGGCGAAGCGCGCCTTGTACTCGGCCTCGCGCGCGGCGATGGCGTCGGGGTCGCCGATCTCGGAGCGGAAGATGATCTCCACCGCGCCCTTCGAGCCCATCACGGCGATCTCGGCGGTGGGCCAGGCGTAGTTGATGTCGCCGCGGATGTGCTTGGAGCTCATCACGTCGTAGGCGCCACCGTAGGCCTTGCGGGTGATCAGAGTGATCTTCGGGACCGTCGCCTCGGCGAAGGCGAACAGCAGCTTGGCCCCATGGCGGATCAGGCCGCCCTGCTCCTGCTTGGTCCCGGGCATGAAGCCCGGCACGTCGACCAGGGTGATCAGCGGGAACTCGAAGGCGTCGCAGAAGCGGACGAACCTGGCCGCCTTGCGGGAAGCGTCGATGTCCAGCACGCCGGCCAGCACCTGCGGCTGGTTGGCGACAATGCCCACCGGCTGACCGTCGAGGCGCGCGAAGCCGCAGACGATGTTCTTGGCGTAGTCCGGGCTGATCTCGAAGAAGTCCGCCTCGTCGACGATCTTCAGGATCAGCTCCTTCATGTCGTACGGCTTGTTGGGATTGGCCGGGACCAGGGTGTCGAGGCTCATCTCGTCGCGGTAGGGCTCGTCGAAGCTCTCGCGGATCGGCGGCTTCTCGCGGTTCGACAGCGGCAGGAAGTCGACCAGCCGGCGGACCTGGGTCAGGGCCTCCAGGTCGTTCTCGAAGGCCCCGTCGGCGACGCCGGACTTGAGCGCGTGGACCCGGTAGCCGCCGAGGTCCTCGTGGCTGACGTCCTCGTGGGTGACCGTCTTCACCACGTCGGGGCCGGTCACGTACATGTAGCTGGTGTCCTTCACCATGAAGATGAAGTCGGTGATGGCCGGCGAATAGACGTCGCCGCCGGCGCAGGGGCCCATGATCACGCTGATCTGCGGGATGACGCCCGAGGCGAGCGTGTTCTCCAGGAAGATGTCGGCGTAGCCCGCCAGGCTCTCCACGCCCTCCTGGATGCGCGCGCCGCCGGCGTCGAAGAGGCCGATGATCGGGGCGCCCACCTTCAGCGCCTGGCGCTGCACCTTGAGGATCTTGCTGGCGTGCGCGCCGGACAGGGATCCGCCGAACACCGTGAAATCCTTGGAGAAGACGAAGACCACCCGGCCGTTGATGCGGCCCCAACCGGTGATCACGCCGTCCCCGGGGATCTTCTGGTCGGCCATGCCGAAGTCGGTGGCCCGGTGCTCGACGAACATGTCGAACTCCTCGAAGGAGCCTTCGTCGAGCAGCAGGTCGATCCGTTCGCGGGCGGTCAGCTTGCCCTTGGCGTGCTGGCTGGCGATCCGGCGCTCGCCGCCCCCGGCGCGCGCCTCTTCGCGGCGCTTTTCCAGCTCTTCGAGGATATGCTTCACGCGGAACGGCCCTTCCCTACCCGGGCGCAAGGCGTAGAGCGCGCCCGCGCGGGTGGCAAGCCGCCGTGGCGGCCGGTTCAGGCCTCGGCGAGTTGGAGGCGGGCGGTCTCGAGCCGGCGCAGGGTCAGCGGCGCGTCCGGTGTCGGTGCGGCCGTGACGCGCCCGTCGGCCATCTGGACGATAAGCTGGTCGATGGCGATGACGGTGGGCGTGCGTGCCAGGATCGGCGCGTTCTTGTCCATCTGCTCCTGGGCCTGCAGCAGGGCGTGCATGGCGGCCGGCGCGAAGGCCACCGTGGCCGCGGCGTGCTGGGCGGCGGACGGCCGCGGGCGGTCCTTGACGATCGGCGCATCGGCGGCCGGCGCGACGGCGCGCGCCATCACCGCCTGCATCAGGCCGAGACGTCCGAAAGGCGCGACCGACGCGACCACGGGACTCACTCCGCTCCATTCCGGCACAGGGGCCGTGGATTCGGATGCAGCGCGGCAAGTTCCGGGCCGAGTTCAGCTTCCGGGCAGCGCCTTGAACCAGCGGTCGAGCATCGCGGCTTCGCCGCGCAGGCGCTCGGTGCGCTCCGCCGCCTCGGCGTCGACGCCCCATTTCTCCTCCTGCCAGGCCTCGTCGAGGCGCGAGAGGTCGAAGGCCGCCTCCCCGGAGAACCAGCCGCGCTGCACCGCGAAGCTCAGCACCGACGAGCCGAACAGCGGGACGCCGAACGCCAGGCCCGCCAGGCCGAAATCGTCGAGGCGCAGCGCCAGGGCCTTCACCTGCTCAAGGGTCTGGGCCGGCTGGGGCTGGTGGACGATCCCGCTCACGGGGATGAAGCTCAGCGACAGCTCGGCCTCGGCGCGCGCCAGGACCGGG
>Ga0210400_10000428_pt1 | contig 47383 bp, 50 predicted proteins | sample IncBWH26MmetaG_FD_155456 | JGI IMG/M metagenome (GOLD analysis project Ga0210400, IMG submission 155456) | Forest soil microbial communities from Barre Woods Harvard Forest LTER site, Petersham, Massachusetts, United States - Inc-BW-H-26-M | ecosystem: Environmental > Terrestrial > Soil >... | reverse complement strand
CATCACCGAGAAAGGCATGCCAACGATCCCGAGGTTACGACTGCCGAGCCCAAGCTCAGTCTCATCGCGTTCACCGATCCAAACGACTTGTTGAGCTATCGCCTGCTACCCAACGACCCCGCCGTCGTCGGCGCCGACACGAAGGTCGTCAACGTCATTACCAGCAACGCGGACACGTACTTCGGACAGGTGGAAAACCCGCTGACGGCGCATGAGGGATATTCCTTGAACAAGGATGCATTGCGATTGCTGTTTGGCGGCTCGGCGAAAGCCAAATGAAGTGCACGCCCTGTAGGAGCTCCATTTTGATCTTAACGGCCGTTTGATGCTTGAGGAGAAGACAGATGCCAGATGACGCTCCAAAAAACGACAATGGCAAAGGCAGCCAAAAGCCCAAGCGCAAATATTTGATTCCGCAAGCGCTTGAGGCAATCGCTGGTCAAGCATGGAGTAACCCCTTAATTTTCGCAGGCATCGGTGGCTTGCTCGCAGTAGCGGTCTTGTGTCTGTTTGGCGAAGCCGGTCGGACCCACTGGGACTGGGCTCAGCTAATTGCGTCGATGGCTGCGGGAATCCTCGTGTCAGGCGGAGCACTAGCGGCAGGGACATTGCTTGGCTTCCTGTTCGGAATTCCTCGAGCGATCTCAGATCCGTCGTCCAAGCCGACGTTAGAAGACAAACGGGTCTATCAAGAAAATACCAACTTAGAGCAGGTCTCAGATTGGCTCACAAAAATTGTGATCGCTCTGGGACTCGCTCAGTTGAATCAAATTCCCCACGCGTTTCAAACTCTCGCACAAGAAGTGTCAAAGGGAATCGGCGCACCCGTCGTTACGCCCGGTCTTACCGGAATAATCCTACTCTATTTTGCGATCGTTGGATTCCTTGTGGCGTATCTCTGGACGCGGTTGTACTTGACACGCGAATTCACTAAATCAGATCGTGCAGCTCAGGAAACGCCACCCTTTCTCGAAGGCTTGGTTGAAGCGTTGCTATATCAGCCACCACCCGATGGCTTTCTGAATGCGATTAAAAAGAGTGATGAATATCGCCAAAGGTATGGCGACGGGAATTGGCGGATCTGGCGATCGCGAGCGTGCGCATTTGGCCAAAAACTCGGATACATGCCGCCCGAACAGCGCGATTCGCGCGACGGTAGGGACGCACGAGGTGAAGCGCTAATCGCGGTCCAGAATGTTCTTCGTCTCAATCCCGCTGAGAAACAGGGGATACGCCGCCTCTGGGATCCGACATTGGCCACGCCGGAAGAAAGCGATTTGGTCGTGTTCTACGAAGACGAGGAGTTTAAGAAACTGCTGAACTGACAACCTACCGTGCGTGGTCTATCTAGCACGGTCAACAGGAGAGATAATTCTATGGCTAAGAATCAGAGCGCCTTTTCAACGGTTCCAAAGGGCGCGAACTTGCAGTTCGCGCCGGCCACTGGCGCGACCAATCTTCAGCAGGTCACATCCAACGGCGTCGCCACACCGCACGCCGATGCGGCCAACGATCCAAAAGGTTACAAGAACTGGATCGCGCACGACGTGGCGCACGGAATCTATCCAAGTGGCACCGGGGTTGATCCAAATCAGACGATTGCAGACGATCTTGCCAAAAACGCCGATATTCGCGCACTTCAGGCAAATTTCTTTGCCAGCCTGGATGCAAAGAAATTGGGCTACTCCTGGGCGAACGTCACGACTACCGACCTGAGCAGTTTAAAGATCGTCGCCGATCTCATGGCTCTTGTCGTTGCCCATCTCACCTAAACAAAGAAATGAAAGCGCGTATGGACAAGCACTTCTCAACGAGACTCGTTGTCGCTGCAATGCTGCTAATGATGGCACCACTTCCGGCTGCGGTAGCCGACACGACGGCGGACGGTTCAGCACTGCAAAGCGCGTCGAGCAACCTGATCACGGAGCAATTCGGGCCGTTCAAATTTACCGCTGGCCCAAATACCTCCGGTGCCTTCAGTGCCAATCTCGACGGTAAGGGGGAAAAGGACGGAGCACTCAATGCCCCTGCCATGGTGGAAAACGTCAATAAGTTTTGGCTACCAGCGTCTTACAACATCGGATACTCAGCAGATGGTTCGTGGTCTAGCGACCCAAAAACGCCAAACAACGGCACCATTTCCTTGAAACCCGGGTTGGACGCCGGCGTGTTCCATGGCATTTACCGCGCTGGACGCCCTAGCGCCGACTGTAAGCCCGAGGACACTCAGTGCGGCACGTTTTCAACGTTCCCATCATTCTGGCTTGCTTTCGGCGGTTACACCGATCTCCAGTACCGGTACGGGACTATTCAGCAGAGCTCCAATCTCGTGAAGGCAAATCAGTTCAATGTGGGAGCTGGAATGTTCGGCGTGCTTCCCGTTCTGACCGACGGCAAAATCCTATCCATCGACTCGGCGCCACGCCTTTCAGCTACGTATTACCATCCCGTGAGCACTACGGGCGGCACGCTGGCCTTACCGACTGGCATCACGGCCAACTATCTTCAGACCGAGTTCCACATAGAGCTTGGGCTTCTGCCAAAGGGTTCACTTCATGTAGGTAAAGAGGATTACCCCTTTAAGTTGGACATACTGTACGACGGTTCCAAACCACTTACTGGCCCCGACGAGAAATGGCAGAGCCTCTGGAAGTTGCAGCTCTACACAGCCATCGTTAAGAGCGGCAACACGTCCGCTGCCATTACCTACCAGACGGGTAAGCAAGCCGGATTTACTTATGATCATCAGGTTATTCTCGGGATCCTGGTCCATTTCCTCGACCCTAAAGCATCTCAATAGGTAGCTGAGTTACCCATGGAACAGCTTTTTGGTTTGACTGCCGCCGCTCCTCCGCAATACCCAGACGCGAAATAAGTGTTTTGTGCCGAGTAAGTAAGGAATTTCGCGTTGCATTGCACCGGTCTCGCCACGACGATCAAAGGGGATAAACTTGATATCAAGACGGCATAAAATCTCTTTGGCAGTACTCACGGCTATCCTAATCTTCTGTCAGGCTATCAGTCACCGTGCGTGTGCGCTTACAGTAAACCCAACTGCAGCCCCAGACCCAAAGACATTTGCCGCGGAGGAAAATACGACGGCTGCAATAGACCAAGTCGCAAAACTGCCCATATCCCGGAGCCCCCTTCTCAATGAAGCCGCGAGAGAAGAGGCGCAGAGTGCAATTGCCGGCTATAACCTCGACTTGCAACAATTGAGTATTCTATTGTCGCGAAATGTTACCGACGTGGATGGCAAGGCGAAGGGTCTTTTCGATACGCTAAAGGGGGCTGTTGCACCCTGCAACCAGACGGTCGTGATTAATGCGCAGAGGGATCTAGCAGGTCTCTATAACTATGTTGCCGAGTCCCATTCATATTTTCAGCGCGTCCTAACTCCGGATAACCCGTTCGGCATCTTTGATGCGGACGAGGCCTTGCGAGACGTACAACCCTCCGATGCACCGGAAAACAAGTCGGCAGAGACGTTTTGTGGGAAATACAAAACAAGCACTAGTGTGACTGACCTGATGCCGCGCTATTTGCAAGTGCTTCAAAGAGCCGAGAAACGACTGCAAGACGATCAAAACAAAGCACAGGAGATGATTCCGAGAATTCAAAGGATTACTGATTCATGGACGACTCGCAAGACGTCACTTGAGAAATCCATTGAAGACGCATCGCCTGCCGCGAAGGTTGCCGATCAGCTTTGGCCAATATTAACGGTATTTTGCGTTTTCGCAGTCGTGCTGTTTGGGTTAACTAGAATATTCCCCGACCCAATACAAACGGAATTGGTAGCGTCTGGGCAAATCATTCAATTTGCGACCGTAATGGTTATCCTGATTGTTGTTTGCGTCTTGGGCATATCCGGGATACTCAAGGAAAACACACTTGGAACCTTGCTTGGTGCAATTGGCGGCTACGTCTTGTCGCAAGGCGTCGGCCGAGCAGCCTCGCGAGATGCAACCAAGGCCGCGGCAAGTACTTTGGCAGATCAGAAAGGGGCTTCACAAATCTGAGAGACCACACAGTCGCTTAATAACTAGTGAGTGCGACGTGCCGAAGGCCCACCTAGAGTGCCTTCTTTCCTGGTGCGGCAGCGCCGAGCCACGCGTCGCGGCGTCTGACCCGGACTCTTCGGTAGCGCCGGTCGCGTGTTTCTTCCGAGACTCTCCTTGTCTAGGCGTTCATCGGTCCGACGAGATTCTGTATCTCGTCGAAAAGCCATCCGATCTCACCGTTCCGGACTGCCGTCCGTTGCTACTTTTCTGTAGCAAGCCAGAGTGCGCAACTTTCTCGACTTGAGCACCGGCCGCGCCAGCCCAAAGCGGCTGTCACGTCCGTTGCTTAAGCCTTTCGGAGCATAGTCTTCGTGCGCCGATGACTGTCGTTCGATTCCTTGTGCGAACCCTCATGGGCCGGGGCTTTTGTGACCGGGCCATTCGGGTCCGCAAACACAAGGAACCTCTCAATGACACTCTTCACTCAAAATCAGACCCAACAGCTTCTCGCGAACTGCCAAGCGCAAATCGTCCGCATGGACAACGGACAACCCGACATCGACTTCAAACCCGTCGTCAAACTCTTCACGCCCGACGCACAATGCACCTGGCTCCTCACCGAACTCGGACTCGATGACATCGCCTTCGGCCTCGCCGATCTCGGCATGGGATGCCCGGAACTAGGCTTCATCAGCATGCGCGAGATTCGCGAACTGCGCGGCCCACTCGGACTTCCCGTCGAGCGCGATCTGCACTTTGATGCCAACAAGACGCTGTCAGCATATGCAGCTGACGCTCGTCAGCACGGCCGCATCGTCACCTGACGGGCACCGCGCCGCCGGCCCGAAGGCCGGCGGCTCTCCTTCGTCGGTCGGGCCGTTCGGGGCATCTGCCCTCGCCCGACATCGGCGAGTCAAGCGCGTGGGTCCGACTCGCCTTCCGGACTTCGTCCGTTGCTACATCCATGTAGCAAGCGGCTAATCGATTCTCTCTCCCTCGTGTCGCAAACCATGACGCAATAACAAGTTGCAAGCATCGTGGCGCGCCCCAAAAGTGGAGCGATGTTTGTTTTCCGGACCGTGCGAAACATCGGTGAGACGTATACGTCGAACGGGATTTGCCAGGAAAGGCAAATCACTGGCTTTCTAAGCGCTGCAGGATTTCAAAAGCGCAGAAAGTCTCGCCCGGAGCCTCCACGGACGGACTCATGGCGATCCGGAAAAGAAATGCGCTCCACGCACTATTGCCGACTCGACACTTCGAATAACGTGTTCTTCCACCATTCCGGTTCGCCATCCTTACACTGGAACACGATCATACTCACATCCTCGGTATTCACGGCGCGCTGAAATTGAAGCCCTATAGGGTACACGCCGCGTTGCAACCGTACGATGAAAGCTTGTTTCGAGTGGCCTCGCGCGCCGTCGTTGTCGATCAGTGGCCGGCCCGCGACTGAGAGGTGCACCTTATCGTTCGATAGGACTGCAAAAACGTAGTAACCCTCAGATGGAATATCGAGATTGCGTTCCACACTACCGGCAAAGGTGTCGCGCCCCGCATCGGCAAACCTCATATCCTTGTCGGTGTCGAAAGTCTTGAACGCTTTGCTGCGCCTAAGGCGCGTCCAAGCACTCGCGGGGTAGAACGAAACGTGCCAAGTGTCCGTGCCTTTCGCTGTGCGACTCGGCGGCAATACCGTGCCGCTCTTCAGACCGTGCGGGATCGCACGATCGAAGATGCCGCGGTTCGACAAAAGCTTGATCTGTGTTTTCTCCGGGTCCGAGACTGTCAGGGTTCCGTCAATCTTTGGCGACGCGGCGTTCGGCTCAGAGCCGTCGGTGGAATAGTGCAAATCGTAAAAGTCATCATCGACGTCTACGGACAGGAATACCGGCTTGCCCTTGATAACGATGCCGCCCGTGGGGAAAAGATTATCCGGTCCAGCTCTATAACCCTGATACACGAACTTCAACGCGTCGTAGGTGCCCTTGAGCTTAAGAGAATCGTGGCTTTCATTGGCGTAAGTCGTGATTTGCCAGTGCAAGTCGGACGACGCTCTACGCTCAAAAATTGGCTTAATCGTTGACACACCCATGCCTTCGAATGCGTGGCCCTCGCGCGCCGCAATGTAGATCGCTTTGCCTTTCGTCGGCAGGTCGGCCAGTTTCTGGTCGATAACGGCATCGAGCGAATGCTTATCCCACCACATGGCCGGATCGAGAATCACATAACCATCGAATAGTGCCGGCTCGTGCAGTAGCGCGTACATCAGAAACAGTCCACCCAACGAATGACCGTGAACGAGGTGAACCTGGTTCGTCGGGTAGTGCTGATCAATGTATGGGACGAGTTCGGTCTTCAAAAAGCTAAGGAAGTCGGCTGCGCCACCCAACTGCGGCCGGTCGGCGACCACCACCGTCGGGGTGAAATCGTGATCACGAGTGTTACCGTGCTCGTCGATCACATTCGGTACGCCGACCACGATCACGGGCGGCATGAATCCGACCTGGCGCATAAAGTTGACGATGTCGACCACGATCTTTGTGTTCCAATCGCCGTCGAGCACGTATAGGGTTTCGTAGCGCTGTGCGGGCTCCGTCTCGAATTCCTTCGGTAGATAGACTTCGACGGGTCGATTCTGCTTGAGGACGTTCGAGTAAACCGAATCCGATTTGCCTGTCAGCAGCTGCGCCTGGGCGCCGGTCCAAGCGAAAAGGAAAACCCAAGACACGAGGGTGATCCTTCGTCTTGTCGAGCCGTTCGGTTCCGCGACGCTTCGCTCCTGCTTCGCTGCGGACGGCCAGTCCTTCCAAGTCCTGGCGTTCGCTGACATGCAGCTCACCCTGCCCTCGCTCGACCACGGCGGCCTAGAGGCGTGACTCCGGTCCGCAGCGCTTCGCTGTCCTGCTTCGCTAGCGGTCCGGCCCGGACTCCTGTCCGGGCGTTCGCCGCCGTGCGGCTCACCCTCCCGGATCTCGGTCGAGACCGCCCATCTATCCGTTGCTACATCCACGTACAAGTGTTACGCGATTTACTCCAAATTTCCAACTCATTCCCTGGAAGCCCTCTTCTCTTGGTGCCCCAGCACCGAGCCGGCGCTTCGCGGCGTCTCTCAGGCTCCGAGTCCGCGCTTATATAAGAAACTCTCATGGCTTAACGACTTCAGCAGTGCACTAAGTTTCCAGTGCTTTGCCGATCTGCCAAAAGAGTCTCTCCTTCGAAAATCTATCCAACGCCCTTCCGCCCGTCAGCATCCCAGAGAGGAATACCGGAAAGCTGTGATCGCCCACGGTATCCGAGTAATAGCCATGTTCATGATTAAATTCAAGGCTACGCTGATTGACGTAAATTCGCGCTGCAAGCGCGTTGACGACGACGACCGCGGAGGGTTTGGCGAGCTTCAATAGCCGCAAAAAAACATTGAATTGTGCAAGGCCGAACTCGCTGAGTGTCACATCTTTGTTATTGGCGCTGGTCAGCAGGCGAGATTGCACTTTCTTTTGGCTAGTCTCCCGGTATGCAAACAAGTCTATGTGGTCCCAATGCCGTCTCAACTGGTTAGAAAGCTTTCGATGCGGATCGAAAAATTGATAGTGTTCCCTGGCAATGACTTCGAGCTCATCGGCCAACTCATCATCGAAATTCCTTGGGCTCGGCCAGCGAAAAAAATGATGTGGGTTCAAGGTGGGTCGCTTCGCGTGCTTCAAAAGACCTTTCCAGCCCTTAGATGAGAACGAAGGATTCATTCCCACGAACATTAGGCATCCTTTTTTCGGCTTCCTATACTGCATAGGCGAATACCTGCCGCGGTCCGCAGGGTACTGGTCCCAGATCGCGCGCAGGTCCGCGTTAATTCGTTCAATGGGTTGCATGGCATTCCACAAAGGCTCGGGACCGTCACAATATGTCCCTCTCTCGCCCCATTGAGTGACCCAAGTCCCCATTCCCAAGCGCACCCTCCCTGCGACCCATCCCACCCCATCTGCCCGGCAGAATGCGTGCTAAAGCCTGGCGGAAAGCATCCGATAGGGTTCTACTGGCACCGACCGAAAGGGAGAATTCGTTGTCGACCACGCCAGAACAAAAGCCCCCGCGGAACCTGTCCAAGTCGAAGATATTGGCCTATCGGCAGTGTCCCAAACGCCTCTGGCTCGAACTCCACCGCCCCGACCTGCAGCAGATATCCGACGTCGCCCAGGCAAGTTTCGCCGCAGGGAATCAGGTCGGCGAAGTCGCGCGCCGCTTATTCGACCCCAAGGGCACGGGCCAAATGATCGACGTCAAAACGGAGGGGTATGACCCCGCGTTTGCCCGAACACAAAAGCTGCTCGTGACATCACAGCCCATCTTCGAGGCCGGCTTTGCCGCCACCGGAGCTATGGCCTTCGCCGACATCCTGTTACCGGTCCGCAAGAAGGGCAAAGACACTTGGCGCTTGATCGAGGTGAAATCCTCGACCAGTGTGAAGGACTACCACCTTGAGGACGCGGCGATACAGGCCTACGTGGCCAAGGCCGCCGGCCTGTCTTTAGCGCATATCTCCGTTGCCTACGTAGATAAGACCTGGGTCTATACCGGCGCCGGTGACTACCAGGGGTTGCTCACCGAAGAGGACGTCACCAAAGAAACCCTTAAGCGAGGACCGGAAGTCAAAGAATGGATTACCGCCGCGCAGGAGATTGCCGCCCAAGAATCCGAGCCAAGAAGGGTGACCGGCGCTCACTGTGCGATCCCGTTCGACTGCGGCTTCTTGGAATACTGCCGCAGCCACGAGCCACGGGCTGAGTATCCGATCCGCTGGCTTCCCAACATCCGCAAGAAATCTCTCAAAACCCACATTGAGAGCGAAGGCATTATCGACCTTCGCCACGTTCCCGATGATCTCCTCAACGAACCGCAGCAGCGCGTCAAAGCCCACACCCTATCCGGCGAGGCGTTCTTCGATGCAAAAAACGCCGCAGCCGCCCTCGCCAAGCACAAGTTGCCGGCATATTTTCTCGATTTTGAGACCATCCAATTTGCAGTGCCGATCTGGAAAGGCACCCGCCCCTATCAAGCGCATACCTTCCAATTCAGCGTGCACCGAATAGATCGCAGCGGTGATTTGACGCATCAGGCCTTTCTGGATCTGTCCGGCGCTGACCCAACCAAAGCCCTGGCCGAAGCACTGATCGCCGCGTGTGGCGAGCGCGGGCCAATCTTTGTCTACTCCTCGTTCGAGGCCGCACGCATTCGCGAACTTGCGCGACGATACCCCAAATTGAAATCCGCCCTGAACGCTCTCCTGAAACGCCTGGTCGACCTGCTACCGATTGCCGAACAACACTACTACCACCCCAGCCAACAAGGCAGCTGGAGCATCAAGAAGTTATTGCCCGCGATCGCTCCCGATCTTCGGTACGATGCGCTCGACGGCGTGAAGGACGGCGGCTTGGCCATGGACGCGTATATGGAAGCCATATCGACCGACACCACGAGTGCCAGAAAGGAGAAAATCGAGCGCGAGTTGCGCGAGTACTGCTCGCTGGATACGCAGGCGATGGTCAAGGTCTGGGAGTTCTTCGTCGGCCGAGAGCGCAGTTGAACGCTTCGCCCCAGAGGAAGGAGCTAATTCCGTTTACTAGAATCGAAAACGCTTACAGGTTAGAGAAGACTTGGCAACCTCCGGGTGTCGAACCCTGGATCCCGCTTCCAGAGTACCCCGATTGGCGGCCGCTTGATGAGCAACTCGACCCAATTGCGGGCGTACAGAAAAGTCGCGAGGGGCCGGTAGTTAATGTACTTTCAGATGAATGTGTCCAGGCCCTCCGCGATTTCTGGAATGGCAGCAGTGCCACGCATTTCCATTGCTATCCAATCACAGCACATGCTTCATTCAAAACTTGGAGAAAGCACGCCGATTATTTCGATAAATCCAACATTTGGTGGTGCTCCAGCCTCAAAAATGCGGCCGCCCATTACTCCTGGACGCCGTATCTCGGTGGTTCATTCGGACAGCTCGCAGCGGCACTACAAAGCGCTATTCGGAGCCATAGTGCGCTGTTTGCCGCAGTTGTGTGCTTAAAAATACTTGACTGGGGCGGAGTGCGACATCGCTCGCGAAAGACCCTTCACTGGATAATCAGCGCGTGTCGGAGCGGAACTTTGATCCGAGATCTCGTTGATGCAACCAGTCTACTGTGCCCGGCCTCCGCCGGGGCCTTGAGCGTGTTCGGTACCCCTTACCCGAGTTACCCGATGAACTCTGGTAGTACAAAGTTATTTGCCGCGGTGGCATTGGAGCTATCAAGCGGAATTGCAAATCCGAAGCAGGACGTCATTATATTCGACGGGCGAGTTGGATCCGGCTCAGCCCTGTTGGCGCGAAAAGCGATGCATCCAAGAACCATCCCGAGTAAATTTCGCTTCCCGGAGGGTCCTGAGAAGAAGCGCAGATCCGGTTGTCCGACCTGCGGCGTGTTTCAAGTGATCCATAGGCTGTCGGATGCCGATCGTGCCGAATATGCGCGAACCGCGTCACGATGCATTCAACAGGTGATCGGAGTGTATCGACCTAATGCCGAATTTGTTTCCGCTGAGAAGGCCCTCTTCATGATTGGCTACGACGTCGCAAATCGCTGCGGCAAGTGCTCTTCATCATGCCCTTGAACTAACACACCACCGTCTCAAACTCCCGCTTCCCATAGTCAAACCGCAGCCGCGCATACCGCGTGTCCCACCACTTAGGACTCGTGCCTGACAAACAAACCACATTCTTGTCCGCTGCGATGGCATGATCGGTATCAACGTACAGCTCCGGCCGCCACATAGACACCCATCGATCCGCCGCCAATCGCAGCTGCGAACTCAAATGAACCGACTCCGCCAACGCCTCGTTGTCCATCAACGAAGCGGTCTGCACCCCCATGACCACCGGCTGCCTACTGACCCGAGCAAACTCCCCCGCCTCAGCTATCCCCTTCACCGACAACAGCGTAGGCGCCCAGCGCTCCGCCGGAAACCTCACAACGCCATCGATGACCTTAACGCCTAGTGGTCGCTGTCTGGTTGTGCTCCAACCATCCGAGACCAGCGCCGCACACCCAGCCGGATGATTCCCCTTCAGCCACTCGGCTAGGGTCTGCGCTTGCTCAAGATCCGCACTGCGCGAATCCAGCATGACAATTGCCCCAGAGGTGCCGATTTCCCAGTCAAACAAATCTCGTTTCTGCCTCTCCCCTGCAAAGAAAACCCGCGTACGGCTTTTTGCCACAGCTTTCCGAGCGATATAGACGCTCGGCTCATGGGCACTATAAAAGACAACATTCTTGGCGTACCGGCTGCAAATCCGCGCCGCCCAATCCAACAGCAACAGGGTCTTTCCGCTGTGCGGAGGACTCGTACCACAAATCAGCTCGCCTGCTGTCACACCACCAAGCGCGTAGTCAAGACCCGCCAATCCGCTGAAAAGAACGCCAGTGTCCGCTGCCGCTTCTGCCGCATTAGACGCAATCGACGCCACCCCGACGCCACTGACCATGTGCAACCCCAATGCGCCTTGCAGCAACGCTCTTCTTCGCATGACAACTCCCCGATCAAAGATTCTTCTTCGTCGGCCATGCTGTTCTGGCTCCTGCCCTCGCATGGCACCGCGAGTCAGAGGCGTGACTCGCCTCACGGACTTTCATCCGTGGCAACTTCCCGTCGCAATTCGCACTCGACTACAACGGCACCAAGTATCTCTACCGTCGCCAACGATAATCGCTGAGCGGCGACGCATAATGTCACGCTGTGCCAACATCATCGTTAGGCACTACCGCAGGTGAGCGCAACCTTTGCTTCCAAAGTTCATATATCTCGCGTCGATTTGGTATTTGGGATAGTACATAGTTCTTGCGGTCCTCAAAGGTTTTTAGATGTCCGGCTCGCGATAACGCCCCATTGCATGAAGCGCAACAGGTCACAACGTTCTCCAGTGTGTCGGCGCCTAGTTCCGATTTGGCAATCACATGATCCATTTGATAAGACCAGAACAAGGACAGGGAGAACAAGAAATCCAATTCGCAATACCTGCATTTCCCATCATCACGAAGAAATGCCTGTTTCTTGTAGTCCCGTTCAATTTCGCGATCCAGATTCATTGCCAAGTCATCACTCCCGAGTCGCCACTGACGTGCTTACCAGCGGTAGGATAGGACAATTTCTCATGGTTCAGCCAGCCCATTAGGATGCGGCAAATTGCGCTCGAATACCCCACGTTGCCACACCCCACGTTGGAGGCCTCCCTCTCTTGGTGCGACAGCGCCGAGCCGCGCTTCGCGCGGCTGACCTACTCCGAATCCTCATCATTCATTTGTTTGGCCCAAGTTCTCACGGCCGAGGCTGACCTTGGATCTGTTGTGCTAGGTATCCCAAGAAAGCTTCAAGCTGCGGTGCCCGCGCCGGATTACCGAATAGTTGAAAGCGCGATAAGTGCGGCAGGCGCGCGATCGTGACCGTCGCACCTGGGCGGACTCCGGATAGTCGCACCGCCTCTGCCTCATAGGCGCCCCAACCCGTCGGGAATCGTCGCGCGTCTATAACACGTACATTGTGCCGGGCGCTAAGAATCCTAACTATCTCTTGGAAGCTCTCGTTATCTATCGTGATGATGAGCTTCGGCAACCAAGTAGCAAAGATACCTTCCCATAGACCAATTGCAAATTGCAGCGACTCCTTGCGCAACGGCAATGTTGCGATAGCAGGTGATCGAAAAGGAATGAAATAGGCACTCATCACCGCAGTAGTCATAAAATTCGCCAATGATCTGTCGTCGCCCAGCTTCGCCTTAAGCTCCGTGAACAGCATCTGTACCTGCCTTTGCAGCGGCGCGGCGCCCGGTACGCTGCCGGACCAAGTTTCCGTGATATAGGCGTTTCCCGCTTCAGAACTACCAGTAGGATGATCCGGAGGGATGCCTTTGCCCCCGGGATTCAGCGTGATGAATCCAATATCAACGCCAGACGACAGTGTCGCCTTAGGTCCAGTGAGAAACCGCCATCCCAGCGTGTGACCCAGAGATCGATAGGCGGACTCAATGTCTGCAACCGCCTTCGCAAAGGAATCAGGCATTTGAGCTTCCTTTTCCACAGGTCAATCTATTTCTCCTTAAGGGTATCCGGAGCCTTCTCCGCGCTGACATATTCCGTTACCGCCATGCCATGCACCTCAAATGTCCTTATCACGCTCTTTCCGTCAGAAGTCGGCTTGAACTTCGCCGCCGCTAATGTTGCGTCAGCGACTTTTCGTTCCGCCCTCGAAAGCGGCGGCGTTTGCGGCGCGGAGACTTTCGGTTTCACGCTCGGCCTACTGCGCCTACTGCCTGCGGCGCTTGTAGGCTTCTGAGGGCCAGGTGTGGCATGCCCAGCACTGATTTTCTCAGTGACCACGATCCCATGCACCTCGAACTTTCGTATCGCGCTCTTGCCATCGGAGGTCGGCGTAAATTGGGCTGCCGCTAAGGTAGCGTCTGCCACCCTTCGGCCAGCCCGCGTTAACGGCGGAGTCGCAGGCTTTGGCTCTTTATCCTTCACGTTAAACGGATCCGCTCATCTCAAATTATTTGGCTTCATCGAACGCTGCTTCTCGCAGAAGTGCGTACGTTCGCACGTGTCGCAGACGGCCTCTCCGCAGAACTTGCAGAGATCCCAGTTCCGACCGTGGTCCTCACCACCTAATCGACTTTCACAATCGATACACTTTTCCGGTTGCGTGACCTCCATGACCAGATCGGTAAAAGCAATCTGCGGATGCGTCGTAGCCTTACCTTCAGGACTCGCTGCGATAAGGCATTCCTCATGCCACGTTCCCGGAATCTCATTGAGCCAATACAGCGCATCTCCCCCAAAGTAAAAGCCGACGCTCTTTACCGTTGCAATCTGATCGGCGTAGGAGAGTTGGCCCGGTTCCAACGGGTTGTGATGCTTCCACGTCTCACGAAACCGCTCGAGGCTCGCCCTCTCGGCAATGCGAACCTTGGATCCTTCCGGAAATGCTGCTTTGTATGGGGGAGTCATCTTCGATGTCGCGTTACTTATGAGCTACGGTACAACTGTCCAAAAGGCCATCCAATCCTCCGATTTTGCAGGTTCCCAAATCGCAATCCACTTGAAATGGTCCAGCTAACGGCACCGGAACTACACGTGTCGTCACAACTCCCAAATCATCTTTCGGAAACCATGCTCCATCGGGCTCATTGAACAAATACCAGTCACCGAAATTCGCGCCGCACTTACAGACGTTTGCGTAGTACTCTACGTCGGCGGTCCTGGAATACAGCTTTCTATAGTTTGACGCCAAACCGGTGACGTACAGAAATAGTTCTGCCGGCATTTCCCTGATGTAACTCAAAAGAAACGTCTCGCCGGGGTCGGCTCGCTCCATACTCTCGTCAACGCCGATAGTTGTACAGGCTAAAGTAACAACCTCGTTCTCCGATCGACATTTCCAACAGCTTTCCGCAGCTCCAACGAGGTATACCGGGCCATAAATAGTGGGCATTTACGCCGCTCCCGGCAGCTCACGTTCCGCCCGTTCGGTCTCCTCGACATCTTCGCTCTGCCCCTCAATTCCCGGCAACGCCAATATCGTCGCGCTCTCCTTAGGATCCATCTGCTCCACGGCTCTTAATCTTCGCTCCATCACCCGCGTCCGCGTACCCGCCTCCTCAATTGTCTTGGACGCCGTTTGCAGTTGTCGATTCACCTTATCCAGCACCCCGCCAAATTTCCCAAACTCCGTCTTCACCGCCCCCAACACCCGCCAGACCTCCGCCGCCCGCTGTTCGACCGCCATCGTCTGAAATCCCATTCGGAAGCTGCTTAAGATGGCCGACAGCGTAGTCGGGCCCGCAATCACCACCCGATACCTCTGGTGCATCTCCTCGACAAACTGCGGCTGACGCAGCGCCTCCGCATACAGCCCTTCCGTCGCCAGGAACATGATGGCGTAATCGGTGGTCGCCGGAGGATTGATGTACTTGTCCGCGATGTCTTTCGCCGCCACCTTGAGGGCCCGAAGCAACGCATCGGTCGCCGACTGCACCGCCTCGGAATCGCCCGCCTCCGCGGCCAGTTGCAACCGTGCATAGTCCTCCGTCGGGAACTTCGAGTCGATCGGTAGCCACACGCAGTGACCGCGGTCGTCCCGTGAACCCGGTAGCCGAACCGCGCACTCCACGCGCTCCGAGGAACCCTCCTTGACGCAGACATTCCTGTCCCACTGGTCCATCGTCAGCATCTGCTCAAGGATTCCCCCGAGCTGCACCTCCGCCCAGGTGCCGCGTACCTTGACGTTCGAGAATATGCGCTTCAGGTCCCCAACACCGGTAGCGAGTCCCTGCATTTCCCCCAAGCCCTTGTGCACCATCTCCAGCCGATCGCTCACGAACTTGAACGACTCGCCCAGGCGCTTCTCCAGCGTCCCCTGCAGCTTCTCATCCACCGTCTGCCGCATCTCCTCCAACTTGCGCTCGTTGCCCTCCTGCATCTCCTTCACCCGAGCGTCAAGGCTCTGCCGCAGCTCATCAACCCGCTTATCGAAAGTCGCACGAATCCGCTCGAGGACAGTCTGACTCCCCTCCGCGACGTCCTTAACCTGCTTGGTCATGGCATCGAGTCGCTCGACTTGGGCGATGCCGGTCCGATCGAGTGAAGTCACCAACGACTCCGAATGAGTCTTAAGCCCCGCGGTCAATTCGCCCCGCACCGCATCGAGTTTGCCGTCAACGGTTTCCCGGATCCGCTCCAACACACCCCGCGTCGCCTCGAGCTTCGCCTCGGTCCCTTCTTGAAGGTCCTTGATGCGGCCGTCGACCGTTCTCCCGATTTCAGTGAACGATCGGATACCACCCGTAACCGACTCATTCGCCTCCTTGTTCGAAGAACGCAACTCCTCCCGGCCGACGCGCAAGTCCTCCCGGACCTCTTTCGCAAAGGTCTGATTGCTCGAGCTACGATTGAGCAGCGCGACCAGCAAACCGACGTTTGCCAGCGCGGCAGCGATTAGGAGCAAAATCAGGGCAGTGTTCATGTTGCGTCTCCCTTGGGGTTCTTCGACGCACTACTTATATGTGCCGCCAGTGTCAGAACGTGAGACTGGGAAAACCGCGGGACGCGATTTCCGCAATATGTTCAATGACATAGCCTTCCCCGGCGCGGTTGCGCTCGAAGGCGATAGCCTTGGGCACGTCCACCTTGGAGACCTCTTTATCTTGGTACGCCAGCACCGAGCCGCTTTGGCGGCGTCCCTCTTTTCCGTGATTAACCAGCAGGACACTAGTGGCGCTTACCCGTCCCCCCGCACGAGTCACAATTACGTTTACCTGACCCGCCGCATGGCGTGCACCAACCTTCGCTTGTCCCAGCATGGGGAGCGTAAGCGGGTATCGTGATCCTCCCCCGGCCTTGGCAGGAAAAGCAGGTCTGTTTCCCACTCCCACTGCAGGACCCGCATCTCTCGACAGGCTTGCTGCCAATCGTATTGTACGTCGTCGGCGCGGCTCGGATCGATTCTCCAGACGACCGCGAGTAATCGATCGCGTTTGTAGTCTCCTGGTAGGCCTTGGGCCGGATTAGCCGGAAGGTGCCGAAGGCAAAGACGACAAGAAAAACCATCCAGACAATATAGTTGGCGGTGGAGACGCTCATATTAGAATTATGCGTTGCGATTAGGAAGGCCAGCACGACGGCTACTAGAGAAGCTAGGACCACGCCGCCTATGAGGGTCATCACATACTTCCATACGCGCCGCATGATGCTCCCCGCTTATTGGCCACGGTGACGTTCGCAAGCGAATGATCGTCGCAGCCTAATTTTAGTACCCGCAGACTAATCCTACTCTGGTTAGCTCACTATCGCCCCTCCCCTTACATCCCCGTTGGAGCACTAGCTGTACCGCTCGAGCGCTCCTTTCAGCCGGCCCTTCACTTCCTCAATCAACGTCGCCGGTTCCATCACAACCACATCCGGCCCATGCCTCAAAATATCCATGACCAATTCGCGCGAATCCCGATAAGGAATCTTCAGCTCATAGCCCCCATCCTCCAGCCGCTTCCCTTCCTGCTCCGGATGCCACACTTCCTCCGCCACCCATCGCGCCCGTTCCTTCGTGAATCGCAGCACCGCCACCTTGTCCGCCTGCCCCCGAAGATTCCGTAAGAACTCGCGTAGTGAGCATCCAACTCCGCTTCAGGGATATCTCTGGCCTTCTCATCCAAGGGGACCGCTTTCAAAATCCGATCGATCGCAAACGACCGCAACGCCGATTTCCCCTCATCCCAAAGATCCAGATACCAGCTTTCGCGGTAATGAGTGATTCGCTGCGGCGACACCGTGCGCTCCGAACGCTCGTCCGAGCCGCGCGCGTGATACTCGATCCAGAGTTTCTTCCGTTGCAGCGTCGCCGACGCCACCGTTTGAAATGCCGCTCCCGCCGAACGCGATGCAATCGCCGGAAACCTTAGGCGACTCGCCGCTTCGCCCAAGTTCAACCGCCGATGCTGCGTCAGCTCGTCCAAGCGCTTCGACAATGGCCCCAAGTGCTCGCTTAAGAGACCTCCACCGACGTCCTTGAGCAACCGCTGCATGACCGCAAGAGCCTGCAGCTCGGCTGGGGTGAACCAGAGACCTGGAAGCTCAAATGCCCCTTCACTTCTTGCTCGATCGTAGCGGTATCCGCCGCCCGCGGCTTCGAACACGACTGGAGCTCGCAAGGTGTCCTTAAGCACGTTGATGGCACGGTGAAGCGTGGCCTTGGAACACTCGAGTTTCGCCATGAGATCCTCGAGCGGAATCGCGGTTCGGCGATCGGCGAGGATGGCGTGAAGGTGAAAGATGCGGTCGAATTTGTCCAAGGCTTCTCCGTCGGTCGGGCTGTTCGGGCTCCTGCCCTCGCCCGACACGGCGAGTTAGAGGCGTGACTCTAACTCGCCTTCCGGATCTCGGTCGAGGACGCCCAGCGATCCGTTGCCACGTCCTGCCGCAATTCCAACCAATTCATGACGGAACTCAACTGCCGGGGTGGCCGCCCTGATTCTTTACTTCGCCCAACAGAGCCGTCGAATTATCCGAGCCAATAATCATATCTGACGGAGGCAGTTCAGGTTTGAGGGCAGCAGCAGATTGGTCGGGACTGATAGGATTTGTTGCCACGGGATTCTGTGACGGAGGAAGAAATATTCTCTGCAGCTCCGGCAACGGAATTACGTCGTAACTGTCAGCCTCGTTCAAAAGCGACGCGTTCTTTGTAACCACCTCGGACAGGTGAATAATACTAATGTTTGCCCCAAATTCCTTGATCGCCTTGCAGAAAGGCAGGAAGTCGTCATCGTTAGTCAGAAGGAATAACCGGTCCAGTCTCGACGCGCTGGCCAACTTCAGTGCATCACAACAAATCTCGATATCTATGCCCTTTTCGCTCTTATTAAAACGATCTTTGAACTTATCCGGCACCTGCGTTTCGACAAATTCACTAAATTCAGCCGATTTCTTCAGCTTTTGTCCACAGAACTTAAAATAGATATCCCGTACTTCTGCTGGCTTCCGCCGATCCGGTATGACAAGGTAGTCTTCAATTGCCGTTTCGTCGCCCGTTGGAAAATAGAATGTCGCGCGCTTGTATCCGCCCTCATGAAGCTCCGTTAGCGCCCGCATAAAGTATTGAACAAATAGCTTCGGGCATAGTTTTCGTTCTTTGAACGATACATCTGCTTTATGCAATTGGCGGATTTGCGAAGTCAACGCGGATCCATCAATAAAGAAGTAATTGCTCAGCATTTTATACGGAGTCTTCGCGCGCCGGCATGGCGGTTGCCGTAGCATCGTCAAACAGCTTGTCGCAATGGGCAAGCATCGATTCAATGAAGCGACCGTGATAGATCGCGTAAATCTTGGAACTAATGCTCGAATCCTGAGGAGCGAGAATATTTAACGCAAGTGCTTCCGCCTCTCGAATTCGCGGCCGCAGCCAAGCCTTCCGATTCCATTGATCCGCAGTATGAGTAAAATCGCCGTCCGCATCGTAAGCCCACGTTACTACGTGACCATCGTCGATGGCCTTTTTATACGCGGCCAGCAACTTTTTTGGGGTCCTAGTTTTGAAGTAGATCGCCATGGGTTCTCCTTGTCGAGAACCAGTATACAACCGGATTCCAGCCTTTATTCCGTCTATACGGACGTGCCTACCGCCTCTTCGAAGGTCGCGGCTTGCTGCGCTTCGTTGCTCGTTTCTTCGGTCCTCCACCCTTTTTCTTCGCAGTGTACCCAGCCGATGTGTCTTCATCGGGCATTAGCATGTCAATTCTCCTAGCGCTTTGTTGGCGGCGCCGGCTTACTACCCTGTGTTGCTGGCTTCTTCGGCCCCCCACCCCTCTTACTAGGTGCCGTTTGGCCAGAACCTTTACCACTCTGCTTCGACATGACGATTCTCCTTGTTAAGGCGGCCCCTGTCCCAACCACTTGACCATTTCGGCAATCGAATCCAGGCCAGGGAATAACCATGACCTCGAGACACCAAGCAACTCAAGTTCTCGCCAAAAATGCGCGATATTAGCGCGATCAAGCACTATCTTCGCAAGGCGCACACTACAATCTGGCGAAGCTACAATCGAGTCTAACGGCGTTCTTTCGTGCCCATGAATAGTGAACACGCCTTGTTGTACTGCAAGGCGTTCGTTCGTATGCGCCGGCAATATGGCAACAGGATATCGATTTTCCTCGTTCTCGACTGCCAGCCCGCGAATGCTATAACGCTCAGTTCGAGGGCCACCCAGCGTCAACACGCAATCGTCTTTGCAACCAAACACATTTAGGGAGCCTGCATCCATAACCCAGATCACAGGCGATTCGGCATCGTAAAGCGGAATTGTTGGAGGTAATTGCCGCGCTTTGTCGTAGTCAGTTCGATCAGAGAAGTTTATCTTTCTCTCCACCGCAAAATAGGCTGCGACAAGCATGTTCTCTGTCCAGTCTAAGAGTCGCGTTGGTAGACCGTAATGTTGCCCGAGGAAATACCAATCCCAATCCGTTACGACACGATTCGGTTGAAATGCTGTTCCCCTAACCTTAAATCTCTCATGCAAGTTTTCTTCGTTGTACGTCCAACTAGTCGAGTAACGCCGATATTGTGAAGGCAGCAATGGATAAGCCTTTTGGTCTCCACGAAACCAAAGCTCTTCTGGGTCAGAGGGTCGGGGCGCCCATAGGTTCGAAATTGCCTTAACCCGGGCGAGAAGTTCCGATAGACCGTTAGCTTCATAAACTGGAATAGTTGCCATAGGGCTTCGCTATTGGCGCTCCTCTTGCGTGGGAGTTGCCATTTCCAAATACCTGCAAAACGCATTCGCCATCCTCATCTGCTCCGGCGTCCGACACTCCGGCTCAAACAGCGCCGGCGAGCACACCAAAATGCTCAACGCCTTCGCACGCGAAGTCGCGACATTCAATCGATTCAAACTATAAAGAAAACCCATGCCCCGAGGCGCGTCCGCATGCGTCGAGGTGGTCATGGAATATGTTCTTTGTCTTGTCGAGCCATTCGGGCGTCCTGCCCTCGCTCGACGACGGCGACCCAAAGGCGTGACTTCGGGTCGCCTCGCGGACCCAGTCCGTTGCGACATCCTGTCGCAAGCACCGGAACTACGCATCTTCACTCTAAAGCTTCCGAGACGACGCGAGATTGAACGGCCGTCCACAGCCGCTCAAAGAGCCCCTGCGGATCAGAAAGACCCACTGTAGTATTAAGCAGATCATGCAGGGTTTCTTTGGTCGCAACACTGACACCTGCGGATTCCGCGGACGGGACTTCGGCCTGCACGGATCCGGCTTCGCGCGCGGTGACGATAACCGGCAACACCCTTACATGGCTATTGCCTGACGCATCCAGGCTACTTCTAATTGCGCGGGCGCGGTCTATCAGCTTCGGAAGTTTATTCTCCGCGCGCAATAACCCGGTCGTACATTCGACTACCAACATATCGCCCTTAGGCGTAGCTGCCACAATGTCCGCTGCATCCGATAGTCTCGGAGTCGCTCCTGGCTGTGCAACGGTGAAGCCAAGCATCCACGTCAACATTGCGACGCCGTGCTCAAAATGCCGAGCTTCTCTTCGTTCCTGTCGCTCCTCGAACAGATAGTCACGCAGAACCTCCAAGCTTGTATCTGCCGCTTGCAGCGCCATTCGAAAGGGATTTTGAAAATACTGTGGATCGGATACCCAAAAATAATGTTGTGTACAATCACTGTACGAGGCAAAGCATTCTATGACAGCAGCCTGAGGAACCTCCAATTCAAAGCTCCCTCGGATTGGGTTGACTTTGGTATCCCATTTTATTGCGTCGCCGGCAACCGAGCCACGGTTTACGACAATTCTGTTGGAGACAACTCGATATCCTATTCGGCACTTGTTTAGATCAAGACCGGGCGCTGCCAGGATCGCCAATCTTGCTCGTGTGCCCGATACACTAGAGTCCGTAGCAATAGATACAACCTGGTTTGCCACTACTTCAATAACTGTGAAGTCCCCACTGTATCCGCCCAATAGGTACGCGTTTTCTAATTCGCTCAGATTTTTATATGGCTCTGCGGCTGCGCGCAATTCCCAGTCGGTCGTCGGCTGATCCACGAGACCAAAACGGGATCGGCCACGTATGACCAGTACAGACAATCGATTTTGAGCGGATAGTCCAGCTTGATGAAAAGGCGTATTGAACGCAAAGAATTGCCCGCCGAGATCATCCCTTCGAAGCGCAAGCGTTCCGGACGGTGATTCAATTTCGCCATTGAGCGACAGCGACCGGATGAGATCTACATGTCCGTTGGTGGAATTAGTCAGCGGAATACGCCCAGCGACGATGCGCTTTGATCGAAATTGTTCGGATTTAGCCTTTAGCGGATTCACGCCAAGAAATAGCCGCCCGTGAAGTAGTGTCCATCCGGCATCATTAATTACACCGAGATAACTAAGGCCACAAACAGAATAGGCATGCGCCCATGGCGCAATTGCTTCAATGAACGCCCCTACATGCTCAGTGTTTGGATTTCCCATCTCTCAATCACACCCGCTCTGTCATCTCCAAAAACCGACAAAACGCATTCGCCATGCGCATCTGTTCCGGCGTCCTACATTCAGGCTCAAACAGCGCCGGCGAACAAACCAGAATGCTCAACGCCTTCGCCCGCGACGTTGCAACATTCAGCCGATTCAAGCTGTACAGGAACCCCATGCCCCGAGGCGCATCCGCGTGCGTCGAGGTAGTCATGGAATAAATCACGATGGGTGCTTCCTGTCCCTGGAATTTATCAACCGTACCGACCTTCGCGCCGGGTATCTTTTCCTTTAAATCGAATACCTGCGCATTGTAAGGCGCAATGATGAGAATATCCTCCAATCCCAGAGTCTTCTCCACTCCTTTTCGATCCACCCAAGACGTGGCCGACCCTAAAATATCGGCCACCAAGCGCCTGATAACCTCCGCCTCCTCGGGTGAGGAATTCTGATTCCCCTGATGCTCCACCGGCACAAAGCGAAGCCCCGAACCTGAAATTCGCCCCGTCGACCGAATCTCCTGCAGCTCCAACCCCGCGATAGGCACCAGCCGGCTCTCATAGAACACCTCCGACGTGAAAGCGCATATAGCCGGATGCAACCGCCACGTCTCCGCGAGGAAAAGTCCCCGATCTGCACTGATGGTCTGCTGACCGTCCAAAATATAGTCCAAGGCCGAATCACCGGTGCCTTCCGGATGGGTCCCCTGAGTTGGCTGATCCAACTGTCTTGGGTCCCCTAGAAGAACCAGACTCGGCGCGGCCTGCGATACGGCCAACACATTGGCCAGCGACATCTGGGCCGCCTCATCGACGAAAAGGACATCGACTGAGTTATGCGCCTCCGGACACGCCCACAGCCACGCCGTCCCCGCCGCGACGTGACAATTAGAGTGTAAGGCGTCAAAAACCTCGGCATTTTTCTTTGCCAACACGATCGATCCAGTAGCGTCGTGTTTATCAGTCTTCTGGATGCACCTGATCTGTGCGCCGATCTCCGCACCGGCCACCACCACCTCATCCAGCAGTCGCCGAATGACAGAGTGGCTATTTGCCGTAATGCCCACCCGCTTCCCTGCTTTAACTAGAGTCGCGATCATCCGCGCGCCGACATGTGTCTTACCCGTGCCGGGCGGCCCCTGAATCGGCAGCACTCCCTCTGCAAGATGCGGCGCGATCCGCATCGCCCCGGCGAGAATGGTTTCCCCCACTACAGTAAGCGGCTGCCCGCCCACCTCCGGTAACTGCCGCAGCAACAAACTGCGCGCCGCCGCATACTCCCCTGGACCCTGAATACCGTTGTCAGCCACCCATTCACCAATCCGCATCAATGACTCCGCCAGTACCGCAGTTCCAATCACGTCGTGCGCGAAAACCGCATCAGCGTGGATGCTCGCGCTATCCATGCGCTTTTTGATCTCAACGACTCGCCCGTCCAACGAGATGGCTTCGATCTTCCCAAATTTCTCCCCGCCGGCCCGATGCAAGGACTCCCCGCCCCGCAATTCCGTCTCCTGCGCTGGAAACCGATAACGATGCACCGGAGCCTTCACGGTCCCTCCGGCGCTGCCTTCAAACGTGAGCCCACTCAAGGCCGCACGCTCATCGAATAGGTCATCGCTCGACAGACCCGACAGCCGGAAGTACTCCCACCACACCGTCTTTTCTTCGCGCCGATGCCAATCCAGCGTGTGCGCAAGGATCCAGAGCGCCTGTTGTTCCCTGCTGCGCTCCGCCACATCGACTGGAATGCCCGTGGTGAGGCGGCCGACCAGTTCCTCGACTCTCTTCTGCCAGTCAGTCCGCTCCTCGCTAATCTCAGTATCCGGCACCGCCGGCCGGTCGATCACGGTTCCTTTGGCAACCAAATCCGTCCTGATTGTCTCCAGCCAATCCCTTAACGCCTTAGCAGAGACGCAGTCATCCCGGTTGTATCCAGTTACAGTGTCTTTCAGTTCCCGCGTAACGGCTTCCGGGTCGCCAATCTCGAGGGCAGTTTGAATATTGGCGAGTGCCTTGCTCGCGTCCTTCAAAGGCGTACCGCGACTAAACCCGAAAAACTTCTCCAGCTCCTTGATCGAATAACTCTCGACACTGGCTCGAATGCCCTGTCGTACGGCCTGGTACAGATCGACGAACAGGCCTCCCCGCAGCATTCGATCAATCTCATCCTCCCGCGTCGCATACCGACCCATCAAACGCTTGAGCGCACCAGTCTCATACGGCGCGTAGTGATAGATATGAAAATCCGGATATTCCTTCCAGCGCGCCATCGCAAAATCCACGAAGGTCTCAAATACCCGCTTCTCATGCGCCCGCGATACCGCCCAATCTCCGACGTATTGAAGACCCTTGTCCTCAAACGCATACCCGAACAGGTACTCGAGACCCCCGTCTTCGACAAAAGGGTCGCCTTCCAGATCGAAAAACACATCCCCCGGCGAAGGCGCCGGTAGACGCGAAAGGCCTAAATCCTTTTCAACCGCCAAGGCCTCGTACAGCGGCTTGCCCGCAACCCGCCCATCCAATTGGATCCGCGCCTGTTCCCGAATCCGCTCATACGAGGATGCCGACCCGCGCTCCGGTTTCCAAGTCAGCGGCAACGGCACTCTTGCCAGCGTCGCGAGAGTCGAGGCGTCATGCTCGCGCAGCTCATTCGTCTGAATCTTGGAGATCCCCGCCACCAAACACAGATGATCATCGTCCCGCCGCCGCTGATCGCACGGCACCCGCCAAGCACATAGCTCACAATGAGGATTGGGTTCAGGATAAGTGTTGGATGGACTCCCGCCCGCATCCATGAACCGCTCGAAGCCCTTCTTCACCTGCCGGTAATACGCCGCAAATTCCGCTACCCGATAGAACTCAGGCTTAAACCCGGTTCCCGGCGTGACCACATACATGTGCTCCGGCACCCGCCTCTGCACTGAAGCGACAAGATCCGAGTAAAGCGATAACTGCAGCACCGTCGCACCCTTCGTCTCCCGTGCGAGTTTCGTATCAGTGACTTCGTACGACCACGCTCCCAAGAAACTCGGTATTTCTACTCGGCGCAGCACATCCGTCCGCCCGCTCCAGAGGCCTTGAATGAAAGCGCCTTGCACAATGATGTCCACACCCGACAGCATCGCCTCTATCGTCCGATAGACCTGCGTTGAGTTGACGCCCCCACCTTCGATTTCGACGACGGACAGCTCCGACCCTCTAAGGCTTTCCACGTATTGTCGCTCATGCGCCCGCCCACGCGCGGCCAGCGCTTCCAATACGGGATCCCAGATCTTGGGTTTGGTAGCGGTGCCGCGAGCGACGGCGGCATCGAGTGCAGTTAGATGATGGCAGTCGAGGTGGCCGACGAGGTCGGAGGCGCTGAAGCGAAGCTCGGAACCCATCTTTTGCATGTATCGGTATCCCTACTCTGTTTTCCGGATCGCTGTAAATCCGTCCCTGGAAGCTGCGGGCAAAACATCCTGTTTTGCACGCTCCCGAAAACAGAGTAGGGATGCCGCTACGGCAGATGATCGGTCGGCATCGCCGTGACGTGTTGGCGATGAGCGCATCCAGTTCACTGTCCAACGGCGTTTAGAGCCCGCGGGGGCAAGCGGCACCGATTTCCAATTTTGTCCAACTACCGCAGTCATATGATTGTCGCCCGTATCTCAACCGTAACATCTCGAACTCCTGGCGCTTCCCAGACATCGTCGTGGAGAAGGAATCGATGGCTGTTGGTGCGCTCCACAAAGGCAGAGCGCTCCAACGCCACCGCGTGCGGAATGATGGCCGCTCGTACTACGGTGTAATCCTCTGCAAACAGTATTCCGGCTAAAAAGTCGAAATGGCCGCCCTTAAGATCCCGGAGCGCGGATAACTGCCTAGATTTGTTAAATCGGGTCACGCGGCGCCCCTTGATTTGGTACCGACTACCGTCTTGACCTATCGCGTCAATGTGGGCAACGGACTTGTCCGATTGTGTCCAGCCAAAGGTCTTGCAGAAAAGGTGCTCCGCAAGATCCCCGACCGGATTATTTGAACTCCTGGTAATGCCGCGCGTGCGAAGCGCGTCGGAAACTTGTCCATGCAGCGCAAGCAGCTCCGAGGCCGATAACTGCGACAGTTCCACTCAGTACTCTATCCGTGCGGGTTCTGGCAAGCGCTTCGCGGTCTCCACCGTGCCTTGTCGGTAAATCTCTCGACGAAAGTAGCGCGCCCAGTAGTGCACTTCCTTGCCGGTTTTTGTGTAGACGTCCAGTAAGGTCGTTTCTAGGCCATCTCTCAGTGTCATGTTTGAAACCTCCATGTATAACCGCAAATCACGCCGCGAATGGGTTGATCTCTACGGCGCAACTAGTCGTCCTTTGCTCCGCTCTCGCAAATACTCTCTCGTCTCCGCATCCGTGCAGTACACGTAGCACCCTTTCATCCCTCGAGTCATTAAGGTCCGATAGGTGTTCTTGATAATGATATCGGCTTTCTTGGTTGCGGCCGCCGGATCTGTCCTATACAGCTTCTTGTATCCCTTGATGGACTGATCTTGCCTCGACCGCTTCTCGGGATGGGTGACCACATTGCCGTCCCGCACCACGAAATCAGGCCCGATGATCACGCCGATATAATCGACTTCGAGACCTTGACACGTGTGAATACAGCCGATTTCCTTCACTGACTCCGATGCCATGATCCACAGCCCGCCGTCCTTGGTTAGGTTCCACTGCATGGCGAAACCGTGCTCCGGGATGACCACATCCAGTGCCTGGGTGTTGTTTTTGCTGCTCCAGTCCCAACAATAGCCCGCCACCATTCTGGCCTTATTCTTGGTCTTATTGAGTTCGACTATCTCTCTGCGCAGAACTTCGGGCGAATCAAAGACGCGAAAATCGAAGTCGCGGGCTTCGAGCTCCGGATTCGCTGTTTCGCGAATCCCGAGAGTGTCGTCGAGCCAGGCCAGATAGCCGTTCGATCCACTGCAACGGAATTGAGATGCAAGGCTCAATTTGGTCACAGAGGCACCAGCTATACGCGCGCGCCGTTCGATCTCTGCCGTCTCCCCAATGTCCTTCCATGTGACCCGCTGGTCTTCATCAATAAAGAATATCGAACACTTAGCAGAGCCGATGATCTCCATGATTTGATTCTCGCCTTCCAGGAAGGGACCCGTCTTCTCGTTAAGTCGATGTGCTTCATCGACCACCAAAACATCGAATGCATTGGCGGACGTTTCCATAAATTCACCAGAGCTAGCAAACAGATTGGCAATCTGCGTCTTTCGATGGGTAGCAGAAAGAACGCGTTCGAAAACAGCCCGCGGTGCAGAATTCTTTGTTACGTACTTGCTTACGAGCCGCCGAGCATTGAGAGCTACAAGCAGGTTGATAGCGACCACCGACTTTCCCGTACCCGGACCTCCTTCTACGATAACGACCTGCTTCTGTTCCGCGTTCGCGCGGGTTGCCAAATGCAGTGCGATTTCGTAGACACTCTTCTGCTCGTCAATAAGTACGAATTCCTGCTTGCCGGCCAACATGCCGGTCAGCGCATCGGCGAGCCCCTTCGACGGCCGAATTCTGCCACTCTCGATCCGGTATAGGAGCTTGTTTCTTTCCCCGTAGCGGACATGCTGTCGAATGAACTTCCGAAGCTTTGCTCTTTCATCCTCACCCTTGAGGAAGATCGGCGCCAATTCTAGGTACTCAGCATAAAAGGGGTCCGACAAGACACCATCAGTCCCATAGTTGTGCAGGTAGGCGCAGGGATTCACCCCAATGCCGCCCTCATATACCATCTCATTAAATCCCTTGAGCAACGATGCATAGGACCAAGCCTGATATGAAGGGTGTCTGGTCTCCCCCGGGCCTTGGCCGTATCGCGTTACCACAATCCCGTCCATAGTCGTCTTCTCGGCGGCTTCCCACTGCTTTAGCTCCACGATGAGGAGCTGGTCCCGTTGTTCCGCGTCCTGGCCGGTAAGAAGGAAGTCGACTCGCTTGGCCGATTGCGTAATCACATATTCGACCGCCACTCCACAATCCACCGGAAAATCCTCATCCTGGAAAATCCTGCCCATGGCCGGCAACGAATTCCGCCAAGCTCGAGATTCAGACTGAGAGGGCATTCGCCGTGCCTGCCGGCGGAATGCGGCGGCAATAATGTCTTCGATATCGTACTTGAAACAGTCCCGCAGGAACCCTTCCAGGGTTTCTTGATAGATAATCACCTAAAGATCCGTGTACTTCTTCGCACTGCCTTTCGACAGCTCAACGGGATATTTCTTCGCGTTTATTTCGAGCTTCTCAAATGCCGCGGCAACCAGATCAACGCCCAGCTTGTCCGACAAACTCACCAAATACAGCAACACGTCGGCGATCTCCAACCTGACTTTGGCCAGATGATCTGCGGACAAGTTTGCCGACTGTTCCGCGGTCAACCATTGGAAATGCTCCAATAATTCCCCCGACTCAACGCTGACTGCAATTGCCAAGTTCTTCGGTGTGTGAAACTGATCCCACTCTCGCACCGCCGAAAAACGTCGGAGGTCCCGTTGCAAGTCCTCAAGACAATTCTCGTCAGGTTTGCCGTTTTTTTCGGTCATAGCAGAAACGCCTGTTTGTAGTAACGACTAAAGACCCGTCTCTTAGCAGCTCCCCCTGGATCGGCGGATCGACTGATGAGCGCACTAATATAGTCATATAAACAATCTCACAATACGCTCTCTACTATCCCGACTCCTCCAAGAGTTTCTTAATCTTCTTGTCCGATTGGGCACGCTTACGCGTAGGCAACACGGGTCGCAGGGAATGTCTTTGTTTCCTTCTTCGCCATCTCTTCTCCTTAAGTTGCCGGCACTTCCATTAACAATCGACACCCTACGCTTCGTCTCTAGAGCTTGAACTCACTCGCCAGCAACTCGTCCACACGCGCGCCCGTGTTATATCCGTGATTTATCAAAATCTCCGCAATATCCCGTCCGCTAATGAAAATGATCGGATGACGGTCCTCTCGAACTTCCTCGTAGGCTTGTCTGGCGATAACTGAGGTCGTAACCAGCACACCGAACTGACGATGTCGGAGGCGAGATATCAAGCGGGAGACTTCCTTCACGCCCACTGTGTTCGCCGCCACTCCGTTGATTGGTGGTCGGTAGCATTTGGCTTCCAACGAAAATTCCGCGTATACGGGATCGTCTATTAGACCTAGCAAGTAACGACCCACAGCGTCCCGACCTCCATCTATCGTGCCTCTGGTAATTTCGTCGATGATGACGCGTTGATCAATCATCTGATACACGCGCGCAGCAAACGCTTCGAATGCGATCGGGACGTCTTTGAAGTGTCGCCAAACTTGTTCGAGTATTGAGGCCTTCAACTGAGTATCCGGCGTCTGCTGCTCCACGTTCCTGATGATGGTCGTCGATTCGGCCGTCAATGCTCTATACTTGCCCTTCGCGACCCATTCTTTCCAAGCAGTTGGCGCATTGACGGACGCATCGGCGCCAGCGGCGAGATCCCTTATCCATGCTCGACTGACGACGGGAGCGTCCAAAATGGTAAACACCGATCGGTAGTTTTGGAAGCGTTGCCCTTTCGACGCCTTCCACACTGCCACTAAATCCTCCGTCGCTGATAGCCCAGGAAAACCAGGAGTCGCAAGCCCTTTGAACTGTACTGAGCGCGCGCCGGACGGCATCTGGAATTTCTTGAATATCAAGAATGGTGCAATGCCAATACGGGAAGAACTGCCATCGTGCAAGCGCTCGAACGCGTCTCGCAATACCTTGTTACCGCGCTGAGGCGTGTCGTGAATTTCATGACCGGGGTTTTTGTTGTCGCCGTAGTAGACGAACTGGCCCGTATTTACATCGAGCGTGTCGGGCCAGTCGCGATCATCACCCGTCGTGTAGAGAACTACCCAGTTCTTTCTACTCCCCTTCCCCGACGCTCGGAATCCGCCCATGTTGCCCGAGCCCGGCAAAACTCGTGAAATCGGTTCACCCGATAACTGACCATCGGCGCCGCCCTCATAGACAGCGTCTACGATGAGGTCGGCATTCATCAGCTCCGCATACGGTACTATCTTCGTCATCTTGGGTTCACCCGCTGCGCTGCCTCGAAGCTGGCATTGACGAGGCGACGCCTACTAGTGCTTTTTCATGTGTCCTGCTTCGCGCCCAGATCGCTGCGTTGAGCGCGTCGCATGCAGAGCCACTCTGCTGGCTTCCGCGGCGGCCTTCAACTTCAATTTGCATTCCCAGACGGTACAGACGATCCATCCTTTGGACCTTAGCTTCCGCGCATTACGCGCGTCTCGACGACGATTGTCAGCGAACTTGAAGTTCCAATAGCGTCGATTAGATTTGGGAGTCGATGCGCGGGAGCATCCAGGGTGTCGATGCCAAAAACAACCGTGAACGAAAATTGCAACACGGCAATCAGACAATACTACGTCCGGCGTCCCAGAGAGATCTCCCGCTTGGGTCCGAAAGCGAATCTTGAGTCGACGCAATTCCCGTCGGAAAGTCAACTCTGGAGTTGTATTGCGCTGGCGCACGGCTGCCATGCGCAGACTCACCACATTTTTAGATGAGGCTGAGTACCCGAAGCTCACTCCGGAAGTACCCCCATCAACAGGGCGAGCCCGGCGATGCCGACGGCTCTCGCCATCAATGGCGGCACCGCATCTCCAATCACTTGCGCGAATAAGGTCCGAGTAAAAGGTCGACCGGCCGGCTCAAATTCGTACGAATCCGGGAAGCTTTGCAGTCGGGCTGCTTCGTGGGGAGTCATGGTTCGACGAGCGCGAGGATGAATGAACCGTCCGCGACCGGGCGTTAGGAAGCCCCCGGTAATGGTCTGCGCTGGCTCATCCCATTTCATGCGCCCATAGACCGACGGGTAGGTGTGCCCATTTTGATGACATTTCGGGCGATGTCGGTCGGGCAAATCGTACTTATCATGGTCGAAAAGCCAATCGATCCGACGAAGGTTCTCCTTCGACAACACCGCTCCAGTATCGAATGGCCCAGACGATTTTGACCCGAGTAGATCACCAATTGCCTGACGCACGGTCAAATTGCTCAAGCGCAATGACTCCAGAAGGCCTTTGATCTCGAACTCGTAGTTGCAATTGCGCACGCCCACCAAAAAATGACGGCGTCGACGCTGCGCAACACCGAATTCGTCGGCACTCAATACGGCATCGTCAATTTTGTAACCGCTCTTCACTAGCAATGCGCGCGCGCTCCGGACCACTTCTTGGGAGTCGTTGAGCACCTCTGGGACGTTTTCTATGATGCAAAGCTTTGCTCCTGTAGCAACCGCGAATGCCACGGTTGTCAAATATAGGAGATTTCGGCTGTCCGTTCGGCGCGTCCGATTGTTCAGGTTGGAATGCCCTTGGCATGGAGGCCCTGCTACCAGGACATCCAAATCGGCCAAAAAGCTCGCCAGGTGTGGATCAATCAAAGTCGGCCATGTGGACCAAGACGCGTCGTTGCCGCGACCGGCAACGTGGTAGTTCACTAGTGTCTGGGCGTCCGCACCGGAAGTGAGGAGAGGACCGTGATTGGCCGTGAAGACCTCTAGTGCCAGTAGGTCCGCGTCGTTGGCGAGCGCGAGGTCCAGTTTCATTCCCAAGGCACGGGCGGCTTGCTTCAGGCCCATCGTTAGTCCACCGGAGCCACAGAAGAGATCCACGACGCGCAGCGTCCGGGTCGGGGCCGGAGCATCGATCGGAAGGCCGGAAAGATACGACTGCACCCAAGCGACGTCGAGCCGCTTTGAAGGTCTGCTGCGCTTAGGAATGGTGGTGACGTAATCACGTCCCCGAACGCGCAAGACTTGGCGGACGGCTTTGCCACGGGCTGCAGCCTCAAATCGCTGCTCGAGCTCAAACTTTTGTGAGAACAGACTTGTCATCGGCGCGATGTAATCCCTTGCTGTGAATGCGAACCAGTACCTCAGCCTCGGCGCGGTCGAGACTTGAATATTCAACGCTCGCCCAGTTTTCGGAAAGTCTGCGGATCAGCGTTCGAAATCCCGGGACCCCATGTTGCTGAGGATTTTCTACCCCCTCGAATAGCAGTGGCTTGCCCTTCAAGCTTTTGGGATACTGGAAAGCAAATACTCCAAGAAAGATTGGACGAATCGACATGAAATTCTGCCGATGGACGTGGCTCGTCCAAATATCGACCCCTCCGAGTCTGCCAACGGCATATTGATCTTTTGCGCCTTTATCGAATGATAACTCGCCTCTGACCCACAGTTTGTAAGGCCAGCATTCCTTGCGACTACCCAATCCGAAATTGTCCAAATTTATTCGGCCCTTGCGACCAGGGAAGCGTGCGTAAATGACGTTCGCGAGCTTGGTGATAGCGAAGCGCGTCCAAAAAGCCATGTCGCCGAGCATCAACCGTTCGTCCGAGGGAATCGCAGAGTGGATGATCTCGAAACAGCGGCGATCGAGTTCCTCCGGCGCTTCCTTCTCTTTCGACACCTGCAATTGAATTGCCCGCGTGCGCGTTGCGACGTTTTCTAGCACTGCCTCGTCGAAGGGGTCGCCAGTGCCCTTCCAAATTTCATAGGCATCCAAACTCGGCACCTTGCTTCGCTGATCCAGTGCCGCGCGCGCGACGTCGAGTCCCTCCTTCGACAGTACCCGATACCTCACGATGACTCCTCTCCCTCTTCCTGAATCTTGCCGGCCAGCGACACGAAACGCCAAGCGTTCTGCAGCCACGGGTCCAAATTGTGGACGGAGGCTTCCATTTGGAACTGTCGACGCAGTTCGCCTTCTTCCAATCCTCCCTGTTTCTCCGCATACGAAAGAAGTTGACCGACCACACTCGACTCGGCGATTTCCCGGCCGGCCCGCATTAGCGACACGACCGCAGAAAGGATCAGCGTCGAAGTCAGTAATGTGATGCTCGCAAGGCGCAACCTGGAGGCCGCGGGTCCGCGGTCGTTCTGTATCGCCGTCCAAATCTTCTCATGCACCCAGACTTCCAGAAGATTCGCAATGGGAGTGTCGGACGCGATGATCAGTTCCTCGGCACCACAGAGAAGATTCAAGTGAATGCCCGTTTCCGCCGGCTTTCCGGCGGCACTCATCTCGACGGTCGTCACACGTTTGAACGGGAAGGTCGCGCCACCAGCGGTATTAGTAATCGTGAATCTAAACTCCGCCAGCCGACTCGCGCGTTGCGTCGGCAATGCTGCTCCCCCCTTGATTCGATCTTTCAGTATTACAGCGAAGTTCAGCGGCAGGACGTCGCGAAGTGCCGTCACCCGCAATAGGTTTCGATCTAAGTCGATAATCGTCGGGATCTCGCCGAGCTGATATCGACCGAGTTGCAATTCCCGACGCAGAGTCGTATCGCGTACGATAACGATCAGTTGCAAAGCATCCAAGTGATCGGAGTAGTGCGGCTTCAGGACGTCGAGGTTTAGTCGAACTCGCAACTGATGCTGGGGAACGGTCCGTAGGTCATCGACGCGCACTACCGTAGTGGCTGAGTCCTCGGTGACGTCGATTGGCTGAAAGGCCACGGCAAGATTGTGGCGATACTCGATTCCCCCGAATATCCCTTTCAGGTCGGCATAGGGACGAATGACTTCCGTCATCGCTCCTCCGTTGCTCGGATCTCGTGCTCTTCGAACAGCACTACCTGATGACGTGGATAGGGTGCGGATTTGACGCGAAACGTCTTGGCTTTCCCGGGTGACAAGTCAACCTTGAATTTCGCATTGAGCCCGCGAAAGACCGGACGCTTGACGCTTTGGTCGATCACTTCGACTTCGAGTGGTTCACCTCTCTCGTAGCGGGCATCTTCGGCAACGTTGATCATGATGGATGCACGAATCTGGGCACGCCGATCCAGTCCAGGGCGGAGCTTATAACGAATCAGAAAATCTAGCTGGTTCGTCCCGCGGCCGTAAATGGGCGTAAGTCGACCAGAAACATTGTCCGGAAAATCCACGATGGTTTGTCGAAGCTCTCGTTCACCCTTCTTTTTGTGGCGACGTGCGGCGCCATCGCTTCGCTCCGCGAACGCTGCCCCCAACAAGGACTCTAGCTCGGGTAGCCGCTCGGCGGGAGCGTCACGCGCTTCGGAATTTTCGCGTTGGAACGCGTAACACGCTGCACTCGTACGATCTTCGATGGCCTTTACCAGCTCGGATCCGTGCTTGATGCCCGCGAGTCTTTGGTTGACGCGGCTCCACTTATCGTGCTCCGCGGGTTCCGAAAACTTAAGTACTTCGTCGATATCCGTATTTGCGAGAAAAAGGCCCACGAATGCGAGGCGCTTCTCAGTGCCGAATTCCTTGTATTCGGTAATCATTCCGGAGGTGGCGCGCATTCGGGCGACCCGTCGCGGCCCCGGCGACTTTGGATGCAATGGGTTGTCGAATATGGTCTCGTCGGTCGCTAAGGTCAGTGCAAGCCGACCGAGTTGCTTGCCGTGCTCGCGATTGAAGGTTCTCTCCACCGCATCTCCGATATCGCCGTCGAGTTTCGCTTTGCAGGCGATGTATGGTTGCAGGTCGATTCGTAGTCGCGGCAGCGGATCCTCGACTCTTTTGCCCTCTTCCCACAACTCGACGTCCAACTCATTGTTCAGCAGGCTCGGCCACCACCACGTTTCGAGCGCGTGTCGAATCGCCTTAATGTCGAGCGAATGTTTACCGGGGTTTCCGCCAATCAACAGAAAGGACGTGCCGGTCTCGCCCTTCCTGCGCGGCGTGAACCCAGCAATCGCTGCGCGACGATGGGCATCGTCATCCGTAAACGGGATCGGGTCGTGCCGAGAGGTGACCGACTCGCACCACCATCCACGACCGCTCCGAGAAATTCCGTCCTTTTGATACCAGCGCTGGAACGTATGACCCATGAGCCGAGCTTTGGAGGGATCGCTTTTGGTCGGGGCGACGGCCGTGTAAACCAAAAAGGTATTTGTTCCGGCGCTCCGCGCTAGCACAGCTTTACCTTGCCCATAGGATCCTATTTTCCCCTCTTCCTCGAGCTTTGCAGCATCGCCGTGCAGGTTGAATCTCATCCAGTTTCCGCGTGGATCATCAATTCGACTGTTGAGGCCAGTAGTATTGAAATCCTCTATGTAAGTGAGCCGGAGCGGGTGATCGGAATTGTGAATCGATCTGAGTTCGCTGAACTTGGGCGTTCTTTCTACGAGATCCTTGTCCCCATAAAGGTCTCTCAACTCAATAGCCTTGAGAAATTCACGTTTTTCGGTGCCGTTGAGCTTTACTGAGCGGAAAACTATCTTTGCCTTTACCTTATCGTCGCAGGCAACATCCTTGGCGTTCTGGACGGTTTCGCGCACCAGCAGATCTTCCTCGGTTTCGAAACTGTGCCCCTCAAACGCCTGCGTCGACGTCGATCCGAGCATCCCACCTCGCGCTGGCAATTCCTCAAGATTCCACACCTGCTCACTCCTTCATTTGAATCGGAATCCCCGAAGGCCGGAGATGCACCCTGCTTTGAATCTCGATTTGAGTGCGCGGTGGCCTTGTTCTATTGCACCCAATATCAGCTCAACTTGAGCATCGGTGTACGAATAGTTCCGTCGATCGGAGAGATTTCCGAGCAGACGAAGTGCGCGCAACGTTTCATTGACCCTGCGTTCCGCTATTCGCTCGAACTTCTGGGACTTGGTCTCGCCTGCCGGCACCAGCCCTCCCCTTAGCTGTAGGGCGTAAATAAAGCAGTCATCATGAACTGAAAACTAGTTCAGGACAAAGAATACTCCAAAACTAAGTACATGGCTATATTTCTATTATGTAGACTGCCAGCACAGGATAAAGGGGCGAAAACGAGTTCCGCGGCCCAAACCTACCGTCGACGCGTCAGCCGCCTCAACATCGGAGTTACGGGGACGAATTCCTTTTTCAGCCCGTCCACGTCTACCTCAAATTTCACCGATTGAATCCGACCATCATTCACGATCGGCCGCGGGATTTTGACGTTGGGTACCGCGCGGACGTCCTCTGCCGTCAATTTAAAATCAGCATTCGCGCCCGCATGGTAGCCGGTTCGAACCAACGTTGCGTCGAATTGGATCGGACTCCGAAGGCCGCGCCGAATGTAGGCAACCAATTCGTCGATGGATCTTCCACGTCGATCATCCTTCAGCGCGCGAACGAAAACGGCATGTCCGTCGTCGCGGCCTTCTATTTGAGCTAGGCTGAATGTGGCGACCGCGTTTCTGAGTGACGTTTTCACCTCGAGACTTACGCCGTTACCCATGAAGTCGAACATCTGACCGTAAGGCCCGACCCAACAGACTACACCGCGTTCGAGGTTTGGTATTGAGGAAAGAAAGTACAACTCTCCCCATAGGCCGATGACCCGCTCGGGAGAGAGGGATTGCGGCGCGAAAAATTCGATCCAGGAGGCGAGATATCGCTCCACGGCTTCCCGTCTGGAGAATGCCGACAGGTCAACACACAGACGCGATACTGCGTGAGCAACGACCGCTGCGAAGACGTCGACCAGTGAAAGTTCGCGTAGCGCGATCGCGTATCCAGAACGGGTACGTCCCCCAGAAGCGCCGCGCTCCAAGATTTCGAAACGAGCTGAAGTGATCAATTCGATCCCACGAACCAACGTGCGAGATGTTCCCGGCTCTCCAATGGGCAGTTCGAAGAAGAGGGCGGGTGCTCCATTACCGAACTTGCCCAACGAGGCATTTCCCGCGAGCGACAGAATGTTGAAGTTCTCTGGCTCCGCGGGTCGAGGCACTCCTCTCAAGATTTCGAGGACTGCGGGAGCATCGATGAGTTTCATTTTGCAACGTAGAGGAACGCGAATTTCCCTTTGGGAAGGATCAACGTCGGAGCAAAGAAAGGACGGTCGTCCCACCCCTGATCCTTCTGCCCAGCCTGTTTACGAAGCAACAGAATAGGCTCCTCCGGATACGAATTGCGCGCTTCGATGATTTGTTGTCCAGCGGCAAAGCCACTCTCTTGGTTTTTGCGATTGGTAATCGCAAATCCTGCCGTCTTCGGACCGCGTCGCACGTTCAGCCTGCCAGTCGATTTTTCGATCGGCTTCGCCTCCATATTTCGCAATACCTGGCGTATGCGCTCATCCTCCCATTCAGCATCAGGCACTGGGTCCGAAGGAATGAGTTGGAGAATCTCAATAAGCAAATCGATTCGGACCGAGTGGTACTCGTCATCACCCTGGAATTTGGCGACTAAAAGATCGAGCTTTTCATAGGGCGTCTTGATCCGCTTGTCATACATGATCTTCTTCGGAAAGAGCGTCTTCCCCGGAGGAAATGCACGTATCTCTGCGGGATTGTAAACTCCGGCGCGCGTTGGCTTGAGCGCCTTGCCGACCCAGACGGGCTTCAGCGACATCACTCCTTCTTTTAGAATCACCTCTCGAGTTCCCGTGTCGGATTCGTGAATGTCCTTCAATGCCGCTAGCACGTTCGAAGGCGAAAACAACCGCGTGATGGGGAGCAAATGCTGGCGATAGCCAAACATGCGTGCGTGCTGGTGCACCGTATCCATGACTTTTGACTTCGCGTCGCGAGCGTAATATGTGACCACCAGACCTTCGATCGTTACACCGCGCCCGAGACGATTGCCTCCAATTAGAAAATTCATTCCAGGGTGATACTCCGGCTTTCGATTCGGATTATCTGCATCGATGATCTCCGGATTGGCATTGCGCAAGCTGCTTCTCAGTTTATCGATCACCACTTCGAAACGCGGCGGATGGGCGTAGGTTTTCGCCAGTTCGTCATAGGCTTTACGCACCGCGGTTTCCGCTCTTTTGCCGTCGGTCACGGAAAGTTTTCCTCGCAATCCCTTGTCTAGCCACGCGAGATAGCCGCGGACGGTATCCTTCACCGCGCGATGGCTAATCTTGGTGTGAGCAATATGTATAAGCATGGACAGGACTTCCGCCTTGTCTTTCGCGATTTGACGGAGTGCCGTGCCCGTGACGAAACAACACACAGCTTGTGCGAATCCTTCCGGGATCTCCCACGCTTTGCCAGGAGTTACTTTGCCACCCCGGAGTGGAGTGAGGTCGTCGTTTTCTACTTTAACCGTGTAGGGTGAAGCCTCTCTGAAAAAGATATCGCCTCCAACGTAACCGTCGCCGGGTTCGAGTAAGACGCTCCAGGCCGGACGGGACTCACTCTCAAGGGACTGAAGCAGAAGGCTTTGTGGCGTTGCGGTGATTTGCACGAAGACGTGAGCAGGCATGGACTCGCGGATGCGACCTATCAGTTCGAAGATGCGGCTCGGCTCTTCGGTCTTGTCGCGCGCCATTTTGGCCGTCTTAGTGTTCAGACTCGCATTGTCAGCCTCATCGTCCAAAATCAACCCAGGAACGTGCGCTGCGCCAAGTCGCTTGAGAACGATGATCAAATTCTCGAGGTTCTTGCCATTCTTAGTCGATACTAGTACGACACCCGTATCCTCGAGATACGCCTTGATCTCGTCGGCGAAGGCCTTCGGATCGCTCCGCCAATCGTCCCAGGACCGCACGATTGGGCCATCACCCTTTCCGAGTTGATCTCGAAAACGATCCGCCGTTTGCTTGCCGAGCCAGGTGTTGTCGGAAGTCAGTACGACGAAGCAACGAAACCCATTCGCAGAGGCCAACGCGACTGTTGCGATCGAAGTATTCGTTTTGCCACTCTGAACTCGCCCGTACAGTAGTCCGTTTAACGTGCGGGGAGGGACTGAAGGCGACGCGACGTGCCCGCTGCCGGTTGCGCCGACATCAGCCGCGCCGTACGCCCCCGAATATTCTCGAACGCAGTAGCGCACTACCTCTTCTGCTTTTCCTTCCACTCCCCGAGCGGATGCCTCGGATGTCTCGGCTTCGAGATCCTTGACATACGTCCTAAAACAAGCGCCGTTCAGCGTAATGGCGCCTGAATCAGCCGGAATTCGGATCTGTTCGACCATAGAGCCTCACACTTGGAAAATTTCGGTGGTCCATCGAGATCGAGGGATCGTGCGGTCCAGTGGTTCCCGACCCGGGCCACTTACTCGGTACTGCGTTGATTGCGGTCGACTAACACTGATACCCCACTGTTGATCCTGCCGGCGTACGGAGACGATCTCGTAAAAGTCGTCGAGCGATACCAGACATACGCCGTCGGTATGGCAAACTAACGCGAAGAATCTGCGCGAAGGAGGGAGGGCCGGCGCGCGGCCACCAAGGGCATCAAGCTGCTCACGATTCACCGTGAAATACCAGGGAGACTTTCGGCGCGTCGAATACTTGAAGAGAACGCTGGATACGGCATCTTGCGACCGAATATCGAAAAGACACCTTTCCAACCCAGGCCGCTCGTGAATCGTAACGGCATGACCTGTAGTCGCCAACTGTGCCAACGAGGCGCCAATCAACAATGCTCTATCGTTGAAAGCGCCGGCCATGTTTTCCAGAAGTGGGCGAAACGACTCTTCCCTGACGAAGTCCGATTTTCCATGCTTTAAAGGTCCTTCTTTTCACATCTAAAGACTTCCATATCAGCTCAGTCAGTGCAGTGAAGCAGGTCTGGTTTCCGCCGAGAGTGAGCCCCCCTCTTAGCATTGGGGCAGTCAATTACCACGTATTCTGAGCCCTCCGGAGCCGAAAAGTAAGCCTCTTGTAGTAAAGGACTAAGCTGGGACGGTCCCTGCGTCAATGTCTCGGATCGGCGCATGATTGGCTAACAAATTTTGCCTCGTTTTGGAGCCCGATCGCGCCGCCTAATTGATTCAGCATGTCGCGCGCTGATCTCCCCAAGGCGCTCGGCTACGATTAACATGCGAGCCACGGCGACAAGTACTGTCGACGGCGAGGCATGGTTAGACAATATTGGGAGAGCAGGTCAATGCTCGAGACACTGCGCGCAGGAGATCGCGTCCGTAGCGGCAAACAGCCGGATCGGGGGATCGGTAAGGTAGTCTACGCAGACGCCGCGACCGCAGCCGTCTATTTCAAGGATCGCACCAAGACAGTTCCGGAGACACGGATCTCTGAGTTTCGGCTACCGACCGAAATCCTTGAACTCGTGCTCGATCCGCCGCCGGACACCGAACTCGATAACTTGCCACCGTACTCGCGAATAAACGGCAAGAACGAGTTCAAGCGCAAAAGGACCGACCTCACGATCAAGAGCGCGCAGGATCTATTCTTCCGGACCTACCCGCTCGGCTTCAACGATCCAGGCTACTTCGACCCAATCAAGGGCGAGCGCGAATACAAGGAGGCTGCGAATCGCCGTTACCTCGAAGCCATGGCTGCTGGATTGCCCGCGCTTACCGAGCGCCCGCAGGAGATCCGGGCGGCGCTCTGGCGCATCTACGACGGATTAGACCACAAGGCAGTTTTTCCGTTGAACATACTGCATCCGAGATACGAGGCGCCGCGGTTCTTCGACGCTCTCGACGACTTTGCATGGGCTCCCCGTTACTTGTCTACTTCTCTTGCGTTCGCGGCTGACGGCTCGGCAGCGACTTTCAAGGCTCTCACCGGTGTAATGGAGGAGATGCCGGGCCTTGAGCGGAGCCTCGCGGGGCGTTGGCCGTACGCAACGTGGTTCCCCTTCATCGCAGAGCCGAAGCACCATATCGCAATCCGGCTCACCTACATCGAGGAGTTCGCGTCCGCGGCGACGTTTGATATCGCCTATAACAGCGAACTCGACTTTCGAATGTACGACCGAGTGTGCCAGCTCGCCGATCATCTGCTCAAGGACCTCGATGTCAGCGGCCTCAACACGGGCCGGCGCGCGCTCGACATGATCGATGCTCAATCGTTCATGTGGGTCGCGCGCAAATATTCGGAGCCTGGTTTCGAAAAGAGCTAGGCATAAGCGCCGCCCGGTTATGACGGCGCCATCGACGCCGAACTAGGTATCGAAGCTGCCGAAGGCAAATGGCGACCGGGGCTACGCCATGCGCGCCAATTCGATCTACCGGTCATTCACTTGAGAAGAGCCTTGAACGTGCAGACCAGGCCGCGCTAATGGATCTCGCCAGCCTTTCTTCTAGACTTACCTTTAGTTGAATCGCGATTGATGGATTGGATTGGCGAGGGGAATTGAATATTGACCGCAACGATACTGGGTGCAAAGCGCGCCGCAAGTCTCCCCAGAAATGCATGCATGAGCTGCCATTCGTTGGCGGGCTTTTGTGGGCTCAAGACTTCACAGGTAATGACGCCTTCGGAACTGGACCAATTGATCCATCCCGGATGCTTCACGTGGGTGATTTTGCGACCGCGCTTGGTCGCGGAGAAGGTCTGTAGTGATCCAGACCTCATGGCGCCAAGCAACATTCGATAGAGCTTAGCGTCGAAGTGCTCAACAATCTGAAAGCGAATCATATTTGGCTCCTCCGGACGACCTTGTCCCAGACCGCGTGTATTTTAACAGCTGGGGGAATTCAAGCGGCCCGCGTTTTGGCTTCCAAACGCACTTTTGAGACTCAACTGGGCCAATTCTCACGAGCATCTCTATACTGGGTTTCCCAATGAGACTGCTCCGTGCCACGCGACTACCACATTGCAGCAGAGCGATACCGCCCCTTGCAAGTGCAAGTTCTCATCATTGCAGAATCCCCGCCTGCATTTAGCACGGACTCTAAGCAGTCCTACTTCTACTTCGAGGATAATCCTAGCGGCGATATGCTGTTTGCCACTATCGTCCAGGCCGTCCTCGGAATTACCTATTTCAAAAAAGCCGGGCCCCGAAAGGCAGAGATTCTTCGACAATTTCAGTCGGAACGCTATTGGCTTATGGACGCGGTCGAGCGACCAATCAACAAGATTGACGGCAGAAGAACTTCCGATGGAGAACGCAAGCCCCTAATCGAAATGGAGCAAAACCGACTATTCGAAAGAATTGCCGCGCTCAACACCGACAAGCAATCCAACGACATGTCGATCGTGTTGATTAAAGACCTCGTTTACAAGTGTCTCGCGGAGCCCCTACGCAAAACCGGCTATCGTGTCCCCCAAGTTGGGAAAATTGGGTTTCCCAGATACGAACGAGATCCCGCAACCATTGAAGGGATCAGGAGTGCTCTCGCCAGCCGCCGTCGCGTTTAGAACGGTCACGTTGGGGTGAATGCATGGCGCCAGCCCATCGCCTCGTAGACAATCCACGGCAGAACGCCCGCGCGAGCGCACTACCTACACCCTGCCCCCTTCTGCAACCCTCCAGCAGATCGCATCATTTTTCGCGACGAACTGGTCTAAGCAGCCGGTTGCGGTGCAGAGGCCACTGCATCCGAAGCGGCAAATCGTTTCATGAAAGCGAGGGCGTTGGGGCTTAACCCGTATGCTGTAATGTAATGCTGACACGCCTCGTACAGAGCTTTGTCAGTCCTCAAGTTCCGCAAGTAATAATCGGACGGAAAAGCGATATCCTTCTGCCGAATCAGGCCATTCTGGAGATACTGCTCAATGACCGCCATCCAGTAAAACCACGCATCGAAGCAATCACGAAGAAAAACTTGCTTTTCGTCAATCGTTGAACCCTTTTCAACGACTCGCATCGCGACGGCATCTTCACCGTTTCGGCAATTAAAGGTGTACTTCTTAACGGCATCTTTTTCGGACGCGTCGGTCAAAATGCACGTATCGCCATCACAATCGACCAATGTCAAAACCTGCTGTACTTCGTCGTCGTCCAAAAACTTCTCGTTGATTTCGCGCGCAATTCTGGTCTGTTCCCACTCGCGATTGCGTTGTTGCTCTGCTACTTGCTCTTCACGCTGTTTGCGTTCTCGTTCGCGCAAGTCGCGCTCGGCCCGGGCGTCGGCCCTAGTCTTCATCCAGTCGGTTCTATATGCCCACCATCCGGCGACGAGCAGTCCGGCTGCCGTTAGCCAGCTTTCAACACCGTGTCCGAGTTCGATCCAGTCTGTGGGTTCTTTCACTAGATGCACGGTGGTGCACTGTTGATCTGGCAGGCAGGTGATATCAGCCATGATTGTTTCTCTCCCTAGCTCTATCTATCATTGGTTTATTAATCGCCTTTCCTTTGCGGCTCGGTTGAAATCGGGGTCAACGCTCGCTTCAGTGTTGACTAAGGTCTGAATATACTCTTCCGGCAATCTATGCTCGCGCGCGCCAGCCACAACTATGTCCCGATATCAGTTAAACGGCTTGAGGCCAGGCTCGATGCTCGTCGCGTAATAGATCCACGCGGTCCCGCGACCGGTTTGGGTCACGACGTTGACAACTCGTTCTCCATATCCGCCGCCCAGCCCCTCAAATCGATCGAGACTCGCTTTATCTTGAGCGGTCATTTGGTAGACCACACCCCAGACGACATCCGTTGGCCTACCGGTTTCCGTGGCGCTGCACTTATCGGATCCATCTTTCTTCGAGAGCTTGTACCAGCACAGTTGATAGCCTTCCAGTCGGCCGATCTCGATCTTTCGTGCCGACGGTGCGCGTTCCTGCATGCGAGCTGTGAGCATGTTCGAGCCATAGGCCAACACAACGACATTCGGCCTATCAGAATCGCTTATTTGTGGCGTATGGTTCGTTTAAATCACATTAGTGACGCTGCATTGCCACTTATGGCGTCAAAGTCTGCACTTTGCTCGAGGGCGCATCACCGGGTCTCTTGAAGTTCAATTCGATCGATGCCTCCACTCCTGCAGTGGCAATACCAATATCGCCTTCGGCGGAAATTGATAAGCCGATTGTTATCTCATCGACTTGCCAATGACCCGCACTGATTTTTAGGTTGGTAACTGCTGCGCCGACCTTGTCCGCGATTGCTTGAAGCTGATCAGCAACCTTATCGAGCGGTACGGCTCTTACAATGGCGTCCGTCGCCTTCGATACAAAGCCATGCGCCTCGCCGCCAGCTCGGTCCACATTCATAGGCGGTTGCGCGCCCCCTGCAACGATCAGCGATATCTTCTCAGTCATGGCTGTCCCCCTTGTTAGATATGTAAGTCGATTTCAAAGTATTTGACTACTTGGCGAAGAGACTGCACCAGCCCTTCGTCCGGGCTAAGGCCACATCGACCGATATAAATACCGACGGCGTCCGTGCTCAAAGACGGCCCGGTGACAAGCGAGCCGCTGTCTCCGCTTGTTCCAATTTTATCCACAAAGGCACGATGCGCCATCATGTTGCCGAAATAGTTGGGATGGTCATTGATTCGAAGCACTTGAGCTGCAACTGCTCCACCGTGCAAGGCCAGACTGACCAACGAACTGGGTGCGACCGCAGTGGCAAGGGGAAGCGCCTTGGTTCCCGTTGGGAGAGCGCCGCAGTCGAGAATCGCGGCGTCAATCGTGGTCGCAGCGGGGTCGATATCCGACACGCTATAATTTTTCCCGTTCGACATTGGAATCGAGACGCCGGTCGAGAATCCGTAATTCGCTAAGACGTGTCGCGCGATAACGATACCACTTGACCATCGCGGGCCGTAAAATCGTTTGCTCACGGAAGGCGTGGCATAACAGGCAGCGCTTACACCGCTCGGATACGGCGGACCTTGTGTAACAAGAGCACGCGGTTCGACGATGACTGGAAAACCCCCGGGCAAGCTAACGAGTTGTCTTAGATCGGGCTCGCGACTGAAAAGCTTTGGGTCATTGATCCCGATTACCACCCCAAATGTATAGTTGAGCTCACTGTCTCCATCAATAATCGTTCGCTCCTCTGCTGATTTTTCGCGCATTCTGAAGGTTCGGAACGCATCCAATTGTTGGCCGGTTTTGGAACCGAAGGAGACAAAGCCCGCGCTGATGTCGACGACTTCCGCCTGCGAGGACCCCGGTTGCGCGAGTCCAATGACGGCCGTCGAAATGCCTTGGCCGCTAGCTTGCGAGAGTAGCTTTATCGCCCAGAGGTACGCCAACCGCTCTCTTTTTGAAAAGGGGGACGCATCCGCAACACGTATCGCCCATGGTGGGGATTCAGTGGGTTCCGTTTCGGGTAATAAACGCCAAGCGATTTCGGGAATCATCTGCTACCTCCTTGTTGCAATGACAGGGCTCCGCTACTGAGCTTCTCCGAAGAATACTCCTTCAGTTCCGATCGGTGAAGACACTCAAAACCGGCCATGGTCGACCCCCAAACGATCGCGATTGAACGGGGTTTCAATGAGAGGCGCCTGTCGGCGCTTTGTTCGACACTTCGCGCCTCGGCCATGGCCGGCCGCTCGCGCCGGTTGTTCATCTGGGGCAGCGCCCACGCGCTCGTGCTCCGCCATCCGTGGCTGCGGGAGTCGAACCCGGCTTTCTGCGGCCCGAATCGTAGTTCCGCTCTCCATAAGTGACGCGGACGTCAGGCGTGATTGCCCGGGTTCCTTGTGCGTCAGCCATGGATCGGTCCCCGAAGACGATCAGGTTGCCGAAAGACACGACGATTTGCCGGCTGCATACCCAACAATTGCGTTAAAGCAAAGGCTGGGGATGGAGAATCCGTGCAATCCGATCTTCAGCCCTGAGTTACTACCCATTCTTCGTCCCCCGCGCCCCTGCTGCGCCGGCTTCTTTCTCGCACGCGTAAGCCCCATGCTTGGTATTCGCATACCATCGCTGGCCCTTGTAGTGCCAGATCATCGTGGGAAGATTCAGCCAGACAACAACATCCTTAGGACAATGCTGCTGCGCCTTGGCTTCGTCGGGAAACGTCTCGAGTCCGAACGCCGGAATTGAGAGCGTCAGACCGACAATTAGGCCGGCAAACAACTTAGGAATGTTACGCATATTCCGCCGATCTCCTGCATCTTCGAGTCACCCCATCTTTGATTCTCCGGCTATTGAGCTCCAGGCGCCTTCAATCCTCTCGCCTCTTTAAGATGCGCAAAGGCATTCCTCGTACGAGTCAGCCGGTCCTGCTGGGCTTTCCGCATGCCGGCGCTAAACCAAGCACCCAGCTTCGTCAATTGCCGGCCGCACCAGTGCGTAGCCAATATCCATAAGGTGGCAAATTTGGCGGCGTCTGCTACCAAATCAACGGCGCGCTCCATACCAACGTCCGCTTCTTGGTACAGGTAGTCAGCGAAGTTGTGTAGCGCGTCTTGATTGGCATTGGTTGCATTTTTCTCGGCCTCTACGTCGTCCGAAATAAGATCCGCATTCGAAACCCTTATGAAGGGCGTAGTGTCTTGCCGCGGGGGCTCATTTGCACTCACCGCGCACCCAATGCTATTGGCTTGCGACGTGCGCAAACCGAGTGAACCGAGACTCCACTTATCCTGAAGGTACCTAAGAACGCTTGTATGATCGAATTGAGTATGCTCGACTCGCTGCTTGGCCCTAGGCGATATGAGGAGTGCCGGTACTCGAACGCCAAGTTGGTTGAAGGACCAGCTGGCAGTCTTTTCGTCCGGCGCGATTGTGGGCGGAGGGTCCACGTGGTCATAGAATCCGCCGTGCTCGTCGTAGACAACTATCAGTAAAGTGCTTGCCCAAAGATCGGGGTTAGACCGGATCGCATTGTAAACATCGGCGATGAGCTTTTCTGCCTTCATCACATTGTGAGGAGGATGGTCATCGTTTTGCCCCACACCGAAATACTGTGGCTCGATGAACGTGAAAGCGGGGAAATTAGACTCCTTGCCCGCAGCGTCACCGAAGAAATTGTCGATTGCGGAATAGTGCCCCAAATTGTCGGGCTGCCGCTGCTGCGTCAGCACCAACGAGCATGGAAAATCATAGTGATAAATCCTCCACGGCACGCCGCGCTCGGTCATTCTGCTGAATACCGTCGGCTGAGTTTGCTCCGTATACCAGTGCAATTGCAGCATTGCACTGCCCGATGGCATCAGCGGCTGCCCCGCGCACGTCCCAGACAGCGCAAAGAAACGATTCGGCCACGTGGGGCCCGGCAAGGAGGCAAACCACCGGTCGCAAATCGTGAACTGCCGACCGAGCGGGTGCAGCGCAGGCAGGAAGTCGAGAGGGTAGTAGCCCATCACGTCCTGTAAATCAGCAGGTGACAACTGACCTTTGTACGCAGTCTGGAAGTCGCTGACAAATCCGCTGTTATGATCCTTGATCTGCGCCATCGCATTTATATGCTCATGATGGGGGTCGAACGCCATTTGTCGTTCCGACGTTTCGTGCTGACGGATCGCCACCCCTGCGGTGGTCAAGTTGGATCTTGTGGCTGCGAGTTCTGGCGTGACGCCATCAACATCCGGATTTACTTGTTGTAGTGCGCCAAGCATTTGATCAAAGGAATGATTTTCAAGCAGCAAAAGTACGACGTGATTAATACCGTCCGTTTTTGCCGAACTCGTCTGGGTTTGATCAATCATTTTTCTCTCCCAAAGAGGAACACGCGACCCACCCACCGCGAGGTCCAGGAATGATGAT